>Ga0079998_114233_pt1 | contig 205956 bp, 222 predicted proteins | sample PerSpoBPS_BMetaG_FD_69201 | JGI IMG/M metagenome (GOLD analysis project Ga0079998, IMG submission 69201) | Thermal spring microbial communities from Yellowstone National Park, Wyoming, USA - Perpetual Spouter B (PS_B) MetaG (SPADES assembly)... | ecosystem: Environmental > Aquatic > Thermal...
GTAGCCAAAAAATATTCATAAATACAGTTCATGAAACTACCTTCGGTATCCATTTGAAGTTGAAGATATGCAGAATTACCTATTCTTACAGGCCTTGAATTTTTGTATCCATTGAGCCATCCAATTTCTTCTTCAGCAATAGGCTCTGTACCATCAACAGGATACAATGGATGGTCAAATGGTTTAGAAGACGGGTCTACTACACTAAATAAGAAATCAAGGGCTTGCTTAGCTTGTGTCATCAAATTAGCTTTGATTAATGCTTCAATCGCATAAGTCGCATCTCTTACCCAAACATATCGATAATCCCAATTTCTATCAGAACCTATTATCTCAGGCAAAGAAGTTGTTGGAGAAGCAATTATCCCACCTGAAGGTCTATACATTAAAGCTAATATTGTAATTAAGGATCTCATATAAGCTTCTCTGAATTCTTCACTTACAGGTTTTACATCTTTCACATTATCTTCCCAGAAAAGTAAGAAATATTTTAAAGATTCATAAGGATCGGGATAAACTATTGCTCTTTGGCTAAATAAACCATACCTTAGATCCCTTGTATAGAGCAAAAACAAATATCCTTTCCCTGGCTCTACAATTATTTTAGAAGAATTTTCCAATGTATATTTCCCATTTATCGATAATTCCAATCCCTCTTTGCTCGTAGGATTCTTAAAAATTAAACCTTTATCCACAACTTCAACAGCAGGATTTATCAAACCATAGTTGAATACAGGCTTTATATCTACAACAAAAGGAATTTCAGATTCAAATAACCTAATTATAGCAGGTAAGCCTAAAGGCAAAAAATCAATTAACTTAAGCACTCCTTTATTACTTGAGAAGATTGTTTGTAAAGCTGTAGAATTTCCTAGATATGATACTTTGATCTTACATTCATAAACTGGTTTAATTTGGTAATAACCTCCATTATCTTCATCTAAGATCCTTGTAAACACAGATGACGAATCAAATCTTGGACATGGAAACCAGTCAATGCTTCCACTTAACTCTAGCGCTGATGTCAATCCGTTGCTTAAAAAAGCATAATATTGAGCTATCATTTGATTAAATCTTAAATATTCGATTTAAGTTTTAATAATTACTTATATAGAGTTTTACAAAAGTATAAGCAATCTTTTAAACTGGTTCCGGTTATACTGAGTATTTTCTGAAATTTTTTCAATACTTTAGCTTTAGCTTAATAATTTTTTCCAGATCAATCCTTTTGTCATGTTAAAGAAATTAGTAATATAAGCAATGAATGAGAACTTCTCCTATGAATCACAGCGATGCTCAACAAATATTTGAAAAATTCTCTCTTGAAAATTATAATAGTACAATAGAAAAAATAATTGAGAGAAAGAAAATATACTTTGGAAATCTTTTCTTATCATCTGGACTCACAAGCGTTTTATTTACCAAAATGCAATCAATTAGCAATATTCATGACTTAATAATATATTCAATGAAATTTACATGGCTACTTCCATTACCAATTTTTGCTTTAGCAAATATAGGCAGATACAAAATTTTAAATAAAAATGATTTAGAAATCAATGTTGAAAGAATAAAGGAGAATAAAAATTTATCCAAAAACAAAATAATATTTCAAATTGTAACAAAAGGTAATAACGTAAAAGTTCTAGAAAGATCAATATTATCAATAAGATACTGGATTACCAAAATATTTGAAAAACACAATATTAAGATAAACAGTGAAATATGGGTTATCGTGGATGAAGAAAATAAAGATAATGTAGAATTTCTTAGAAAATATGATGTTAAAATAATTGAAGTCCCAAAAAATTTCAATACAAATAACAATACAAAATATAAAGCAAGAGCATTACAATATGCAAATCTTTTGAGAAGAAAATTTGGAATTAACAATTCTTCAACTTGGATTTATCATCAAGATGAGGAAACGTGCATTGGAGAAGATACAATACTTGGCATCTTGGATTTCATTTCTAATGGAGAAAAATTGATTGGTTGTGGTATAATCCTTTATCCTTTAGACTGGGAAAACAAGGTAACTTACACAGAAGAACTTTTAAGATCATCAGATGATATCAGAATTTTATCATTAATAAAAGACGGGAAGCTTCCTTTCGGGTATCATGGTTCGCATTTTTTGGTAAGAGCTGATATAGAAGAGGAAATTGGATGGGATTATGGTGAAAATAGAGCTGAAGATATGCTTTTCCATCTCAAAGCTCAAGTTAAATACTCGAAAAATATAGGATTGCTTAAAGGCTTCGCATATGAAAAAGCTCCTTCAACGGTGAAAGATTTCTTGAAACAAAGAACTAGATGGCTAAAAGGTTCATTAGATACACTGAAAAGCAATGAATTAACTTTGAATCACAAATTAATGGTAATTTTTTCTTTGATAGTTTGGTATGCTGCAATTCCTTCGATGATGATTTCAATAATTTCATTGTTCTATCAAGGAGGAATATCGCCTTTCTTAGGTTTCACTACAGGATTTGTTTGGTATTCATTAATCGATAATTATAGACTAGGCTATGAATTGAATTCAATTTATTTAGACAAAGAGATAAAATTAGCTCGGTTAGTAATTAACATGATTGCAGGTGCTCTTTTAGAAGCATTTGTTCCTTGGTATGCACTATTTTATAAACCAAATGGTTTTGAAGTGATTAAAAAGGATTAAATCTCATATCCTGCGATCTTTGTTCTGACTTTAAACGTCTTTCCCATCCTGTCTACTAGCAATTCAATTTCATTTCCAAAGCCTTTGCTTTCAAGTGCTACTTGAAGTTCAATTGGATTGTTTACTTTTCTTCCATCCGCTTCTATAATTATATCTCCTTGCATTATTGCTAATTTTGCAGGGCTTCTCGGAGATACTCTAACTACCAACAATCCTTCACTTCTGCTTAAACCATAATAGGCTGCAATAGCCTTATTTATAGCCATAACCACTAATCCTAAGAATGGTCTTATATAACGGCCAAATCTAATATAAGAATTCAATAAACCTTGCATGAGCTCAGCAGGTATTGCAAAGCCTATTCCTTGTGCAAAAGGAATCATAGCTGTAACTATTCCTATCGCTTCTCCTTTAATGTTTACTAAAGGACCACCGCTATTGCCAGGATTAACAGCTGCATCAGTTTGTAATACATATAATGCCTCTCCTGAAGGTGAAACGATCGTTCTTCCTGTACCGCTTATAACACCTAAAGTAATGCTTCTAAGACCTAAAGGATTACCTATCGCGAAAACCATTTCGCCTAAGCTATAAGAGGTCGATATTTTAAGAGGTGGAATAGAGAGATCAGATTTTAACAAAGCCAAATCATAGAAAGGATTAGTAGCTACTACTTGAGCTGATTCGATATTTCCTTCTTTATCAATGAGTAATATTTCTCTTGAATTTCTTATAACATGATATGAAGTCAAGAAATGATTTTCAAGGACAGAGAAACCTGAACCAATACCTTCTCTAACTGCAGGAGACAAGAATTCATCCAATGCTATTTCTCTTGTCAATATGGCTACGACAGATTTGCTCGCATTTTCAGCCAGTTCTTTAATTTCTTCATTTATTTTTTCTAGCATAATATTAATTGTGAAACAAAGTATATGATTATTTAGTTAGCAAGCTTTCATAAAGCTCAATTATCATTTGAGAGATTCTTTCTATATCGAACTTTTCTGCAGTTAAATAAGCTTCATTGCACATATTTTTATATTCATCATCATCCATTTTCATAATTTTAATAATAGCTTTAGCTAATTCATTAGCATCTTCAGCTTTGAAGAGAATACCATTTTTCTCATTTACAATTTCAGGTATTCCTCCAACTCTTGAAGCAATTACTGGCTTGCTGCATGCAAATGCTTCAAGAATTACAAGACCGAAAGGTTCAAATCTTGAAGGAAGAACTAATGCTCTGCAATTGTGATAATATTTAATTAATTCTTCTTTACTAATGTTTCCTAAAATTAATACTTCATTTTCTAAATTTAATTTTTTAATCATTTTAATTATTTTAATTTTATTTTCTGAATGATCTCCTATAATATATAATTTTATATTATTAAATTCTTTTCTTGAGATCTTAATAGCTTTTAATAAAATGTCTATTCCTTTTTGATCTATATCAAATCTACCCACAAATAATAGAAAGTTATCATTAATTTTATACTTTTGATATCTTCTAAATAAATTCAAGTTAATCCCTAGTGGTATTTTAATTATTTTCTTTTCTTCTATGCCCAAGCTTTTCAAATAATTTTTCTCGAGCTCAGAAATTGCAATTATTTTATCTCCATACAAAGAAAAGATAGGAACAATTGAATCGAAAATCATCTTAGTTAATTTTCTTCTTCCAGGATCTGAATGTGTTTGAATTATATGCTTACTCTTCTTTAGATATTTTTTAAATGATCCTAAATAAGTTGTGAAATATCCATATGAATGGGAATGTATTATATCGATATCTTCCCTTCTTATTAGTTCTCTTAACATGCTAAAAGAAAAAACACCAAGACCTCTTGGTAAAAAAGGAAATAAGCTAAAGGCATTGAATCTTTTTACATAAGGAAAATCATTCATGATTCGAAGTTTCTGAAAATTTTCAAAATTTAAGATATTGCTCGTGAAAATCTCAACTTCGATTTTCTTTATTTGAACATTTACAAGCTCATGAACAAAATTTTCGACGCCTCCGATGGAAGGTATGAATTTAGGAACGAGGTGAAGAACTCTCATTATTTTGAAAGTATCCTGATAACCATAATTAATATAGATAATATGATCAAAATGCCTGCTAGCGCTGAAAAATGCGAGAAGTTTAACAAATCTATAGATGCTCTCAATATAACTCCTGCATTATAAATAGGTATTATTAAAAAGTTGATAGCTTTTTGCATACTTCCTTTTCTTAGAATGAAAGGTAAAAAGATGGGAGCAAAAGTTATTATAGTATTTCCTATAAAACCTAATGATATGATATGAATGAAAACATCATAAGAGACCTCATTTAAAATAAATAATAGAAAGCCTAAAAATAACCATATATAAGATATTATAAGACAAATTTGGTTGTAATAAATTATTCTTTTTTCATTCTTTGAAAGCTTATGAATTGTTAAAGGTTTTTTTTCAAATATTCTTAATGAAATAGTAGCTAGAATTGCCGATATGAAAAATAATAAAATTGAAATATGAAAAACTTCTTGAAATCTTAAAGAAAGTAAAAGAAAAATTATGGAAATAGATTGTGAGATTGCAACAAGATATGTAATTCTTTTGTAATTGACAGTTTGTCTTACCGCAACCATTCTCGTTTCAACGGCATATATCAATGAACCAATAAAACCTAGTAAGAATAATAACAAAAATCTTAAATCGAAGAATACATGATCGCCTAATATCCATGTTAGTGAAGCAGATAATAAAAGAGAAAAAGCAGATATTATGAAAAGAGGATCGGCTTCTGGAAAATTCGTTTTGATTAAAGAGAATCTGAAAAAATAAAAAAGCACAAATAAAGATAAGAGTGTCATGGATACTCTGAAAATTAGGCTTGCATTCTGAAATAAAATACTTAGAATTGCAAATATGAAAGAAAAAACTAATAAAGTAAATAGGACTAAAGCAAGGCTGATTTGTTCGAATTTCTTAGATTTGAAATATGGTAGTAAGACTATTGCTACGCCTATTACAAAATATGCAAGGCCCAATATTTGAAAAATAGGATGAAGAACGATATAGATAGTAGGAGAAGAGTAAAAATATAGTATAGCTAAAACCCCTAGAATGGTTCCAATAACGATTAATATTAGCGCAGCAATGAGGTATGAGAAACGTAATTTTGTACTCATCATTAAAGCATAACAATTTAATTATTATAATTTTTAAGTAATGTCTTGAATTATCTATGGATTTCTTGAAGAAAAAAGCTAAGTATTTCGAAGAAGAAGCAAGAGAGGCTTATGAGAAAAGCAGATTTACCTTAGTCTTGTTTTTTGTCGAACAATCCATCCAGCTTTATTTGAAATATTTAATATATAAAAGAATAGGTGATTATCCAAAGACCTATAATTTAAAAATATTATTTGATAATTTAAGCAGATTAATTGATTTATCAGAATTTATATCAGAAAATGAAGAAATCATAGATTTATTGACAACCGCATATATTGAGTCAAGATATACAATGATGGAATATAGTAAAAAGAGTGCAGAACTATCACTTAGATTTTTAGATAAATTTAAAGAAAAATTTAAAGATGAAATTGATTGATATTCTTCAAGAAATAGCTATTAGCTTTGAGAATATAGAAAGAATTATAGAGAATACGCTATTGAAATAAAGAAAATGGCTTCAGAACATTTCGGGAATAACTTTATGAAACTTCTAATATTTGGAAGCATGGTGAGAGGTAATTATAGAGCTGATAGCGATATCGACATAGCTATAATTTTAAGAGAAAGCGTGAATGAATTTGAAAGAGCAAAATTTGTTTCTCTTGTAAATAAAAAATTCAGATTGAATCCTTTTGAAATTCACATAATTTCAATCGATGTATGGGAAAAGTGGTACAAGAACTTCGTTAAAAGTGATTTCATTGAAATCTAAATAGTAAAATTAAAGTCTTAACTAAGAGCTTATTATTCAATGAAAGCACTAGTATTTGATAAAAACGGATTAGAGAATCTAAAGCTTATAGAATATAAGGAGCCAGAAGTAGGACCTCATGATGTTTTAATAAGAGTAAAGCTTGCAGGTTTAAATCCAATAGATTACTTCACCGTTAGCTTCATGAAAGTAAACCCAATTCCTCATATTCCAGGTGTCGAGTTCAGCGGTGAAGTAGCTAAAGTAGGTGAGCATGTAAAAAAAGTAAAGGTTGGTGATAAAGTTACGATTTATGGCAGATTATTTGATGGCGATTGCGATATGTGCGTAGCAGGATATGAAGTACTTTGCAGAAATGGAGGAAGGATTGGAGTCGATACTAATGGAGGATTTGCTGAATTTGTAGCTGTTGAAGAAAAATATATTTATAAAATTCCTGAAGGAATAAGTCAAGAAATTGCTTCAAGCTTAACCGTAGCTGCACTCACTGCTTATCATGCTTTAAAAGAAGCAAATTTGAAACCTAATGAAACTTGTGTTATATTCGGTGCTTCAGGAAATACAGGAATGTTCGCAATTCAGCTCGCTAAAAAATTCGGAGCTAAAGTAATAGCTATAACAAGAAAACAATGGTTAAAAGAATTCGGAGCCGATTATATCGTTGATTACAATCAAGCTGTAGAAAAGATACTTCAATATACAAATGGAAAAGGAGCAGACGTTATAATAAATTCTTTGGGAGAAAAATATTGGGATATAGGATTAGCTATTGCAGGAAATAGAGCAAGAATTGTAACTTTTGGTTCTTTATTAGGTGCAGAAGTAAAGATAAACATAAATCAAATATACAATAAGCACATTAGCATTCTAGGCGTTAATAGAGGAAACAGGAAAGATTTCATTGAGCTACTAGAGTTGAGCAAAGAGCTTAAAGTAAAAGTATGGAAAACTTTTGAATTAAAAGAAGGCGTTGATGCTTTAAAAGCTTTATTCAGCGAAAATAGAGATGGAAGAATATTTTTAAAAATTCAATAATTTGAAATTTTTAATTTTTAATAAATTGTAATGAGAAAAACAAAAATAATCGCTACACTAGGACCTGGTTCTATTGATAAAATTTAAACAATTGATTAATTATGTGGATATTTTTAGAATAAATTTTGCACCCGCTGATTAGGAAAGCCATAAGCAATATTTTGATGCAATAAGAGAAGTAAGCTAAGACATACCAATTTTAGTTGACTTGTCTGGGCCTAAAATGGGAATAGGAGAATTAGATAAGGAAATCTTTCTACGAGCTGAAGATAGAGTGATGCCATAGCTTTAGCTACGATAGACATTGCAGAAATTTCAAAAGCTAAATTGATCTTTGTACATAGCAGAAGTGGAAAATCAATTATGAGAATATCTCGCTTTAGACCTTCTGTAGCTATAATCGGATTATGTTATTCAAAAGAACTTGCAAAAAAGCTGAGCCTATGCTATGCTGTAACGCCTGTTTATTTGAACAAGAAAATGGAAAGCATTAATGAAATTAAAGGTATTGTGAAGATTTCGCGAAGAAGAATAAATACAAAGTAAAATAGTAACAGCAGGCAGCGATCCTCAGCTTGAAGAAGGTAGGACGAATTTCATAAAATTACACGAAGTAAATTGAACAGAAATTAAATTTTAATATAAATTTTTCGCAGATTTTTACAACCTCTATAAATACCTCATAAATAGAAATCTGAGCTCTTAATAAGTGAGAGAAACAGACTAATTGGAATTATTATGATCTTTTCATCTAGCTCAAAAGTGTCTTTACTTAAAATTAGATAATTTTTCAAACTTGGTATCTCTATTACTTTCTTCGATACCTCTGGCCGATACTTTACTTCAATTCCATGATAGTCTCCACTTTCTTTCTTAAAAATAAAGTCCAGCTCACCTCTTCTATCATAATAAAACCATAGAAAGCTAGAACTTTCTCTCATCAAAGGAATTTCTTTTGTTCTTCCTAAAGAAGAAAATACGAGCATTTCTAAAATTGCAGAAATTTTTTCTTCGTGAGCTAATAAGTTTTCAGCAATTTCAAAACCGTCTTTTCCTTCGATCCAACTCAACGTTGAATAGAACAAAAACGGATCAGTGAAATAAATTTTTTTATTTCCTTTTTGTCTTTTTTGTTTCTTTTCAAAATCATAAGAATAAAGAACTTTTATTATAAATGAATCTTCAAATGTTTTTAAATAATCTATTATTGTATTAACGCTAATTCCTTCTTCAATATCTTTGGTTAAAGCTCTGAAATCATAAGCTGAACCTAGTCGTTTAATTATCGCATAAAAAATTTGCTTTGCTATGTCCTCAGATTTACCTCGCTTAGAAATATCGCTCAATATAACATTGATTATTGTTTCATAGATCTTTCTGTCTATCCTTTTCTCTTTAAGATAGCTTTCTATAGAATTAGGAAAACCTCCTGTTCTTATATAAAAACTTAACAAGAAGTCTAAAGTATCTTTAAAAGGTAAAATCAAATCGAACTTTTCTTTCATTATTTCAAAAGATTCTTCTAACGTTAACCAATTATCTTCCAATTTTTTCTTAAGCAAAATTACTTCGTTCCTCACTTTTTCGTTTGAAGTTAAAAGAGAAATCGAATTCTCATCTAAGCTTAAAATAAATTCTCTAAAGCTTAGAGGTTTTAAAAAATATCTATTTCCTTCAACATGTCTTCCAGGAAGGAATTCTACTTCCTTTACGCCTAAAGGTGAGCCTGAAAGAAAAAGAGATATCTTACTAAGCTTTCCTGTATCCGCTAAATTTTTTATTTCAAAGGCCCAGTCGCGCACATAGCTTACTTCATCTAAAAATATGAACCCTTTATCGAATTTCGCTAACCTTTCTAGAAAGTAATCTATAACCTTTCTCAATTCTTTTCTTGATCTTGAAAGTAATGTGTCGCAAGAAAAATAGCAAATACTTGAGTTATCGATCTCTTTTAACTCTAGAAGACGCCTAATTGTTATCTTGATCCAAGTTGTTTTCCCTGCTTGCCTAGGACCTGAAATGGAATAAATCTCACCAGATTTAGGCAAAAAGAATTTCCTGGTAGCTTTGAATTTTGCATTCTCATATTTACTCAAATACTCATCGTAATTCCAAAAAGGAAATTCTTTACCTTTCCACCATGGGTTTTGATCAACAATTTTTGAAATTTCTACCATTTTGTTCAGTTAATCTAACAAAATATTTAAGTTTTGTTAACTCAATTGAACAAAAAGACTTATTTGATTAAGCAGTTCGATTATTCATCCACAATATTCTTTTTTATCTCCCTTCATAGGTTCAGTATCTAAATCTGTCTCTATCCTATTACTTTCATATGTAGAGTATTCGTAGAATGATTCTGGATATAGCTTCACATTTTCATACTTTAGCATTTTATTCAAAACAAACCAAGCTAAAGAAGCACGCTCGCCAGTTGAACAATATGAAATGATTTTCTTATTAGAATTGGGCAAGATTTTAGAGATTTCATTCAAAGATCTCTCATCACCATATAAGGCATTTAAGAACAATTCTGGATCGATTAAAAGAGCACCAGGAATTTTACCTGCTTTAGGAGTTGTTTTAATTTTTCCAAGATATTCATCACGCGTCCTTATATCTATCAACAAGGCTTCTTCCTTATTCTCAACTATTCGCAAAACATCTTCAAGACCAACTTTAATATCCTTTCTTGGATTAGGTTTGTATTCTTTCTGAACGGCTTTAACTATTCCTTGTTCTAAAGGGTATCCTTTAGATTCCCAAAGTTCCATTCCTCCTTTCAAGAACTTAACTTCCTCTTGACCTAGATATTCTAAATACCAAAATAAGTACGTCGCAGCTGCAGCGCTTATTTTATCATAAGCTATTACTATGCGATCTTCTCTCGAAATTCCATTCTTACCTAAAACCTTAGCTAAATCTTCAACTTCCTTTGGCTTGCTAGGTATTCCCTTGCCTTGCTGAGTTAAATCTATTATGTAGAACCATAAGGCTTTAGGTATATGACCTTTTGCATATTTCCAAAAAGACCTTACATCTACTACAGTTATCTTACCTTCTTTTAGTTCTTTCAATAAATCTTCAGCTTCTAAAAAAATATTGTTGCTCAAATTAACTTTCTCCGTATCTCTTCCTTAATTCATCAGAAGCAAGTTTCATAGATCTTAATTTATTGAAAGCAATCTTCGGTGTAGCAACAGGTGCTTCTGCAAAAGTTCCGAACCCACAATCAGGATTTAGATAAACTTTCTTAGCATCTACAAATCTTAATATTCTTTCAACTCTATCGATTATTTCATTAGGAGATTCGACGAAATCGCTTCTAGGATTTACAACCCCAAAGCCTATTTCTTTTTCTCCTAAATAATCTTTCAATGCTTCCACATCTCCTGCTCTAGGAGTTGCGAATTCTAATACTAATTGATTAACTTTTGTTTCAGCTAAGAAAGGCATTAGAGGAACATAATCTCCTTTTAATAATGCTTCTTCTTTCTTAGTCCAGTTCCCTCTACAAACATGCACACCAAGTTTTATTCCTGATATTCCTTTGATAGCTTCATTAATTAGCTCGACAGCGAATTCTAATTCATCTCTAGGATTTTCTCTACTAAACAAAGCTGCACACATGAAAGTTTGCTGTACTTGATCTCCATAGACTACTTCTGTTAAAACAGGTTCATCTAGTTGAACGAAATCAACTCCTAGCTCTCTCAAAGCTAATATTTCCTCTCTTATTAGTTTAGCTATTTCGAAACCTAGTTCTTCCCTTGATTTATAATACTTATCGCTTATTCCAGGTACCCAGCTTGCTCTTGTTAATAAATAAGGACCTGGCAGAGGTATTTTGGTTTTCCTGTTCGTATGACTTTTTAAAAAGCTCGCTTCATCTCTCGCTATACCTCTTTTACCTACTTCTAATTTCGAAACTACGACTGGATTTCTAATAGAATAAGAAGGAACATCAAGCCTTCTCAAGATTGCTTCAAATCTAGTCTTATCTGGAACTAAATCGACTATTTCTGCTACAGTCTTTAGTTCAATTCCTTTTATTTTATCTGCAACGAAAGAATAGAAATTATCTCTCCTTTGCTCACCATCGCTTAGTATTTCGACGCCTGCGTCTTCTTGATATTTGATCGCTAATAAGACAGCTTCATCTGCAATCGAATCGAATTCCTCTTGAGATATTGAGCCTTTTCTTTTGAGCTTTAATGCTTCTAATAACCATTTAGGTCTTGGCCAGCTACCTACTACTGTTACAGGAAATAATTTTTCAGTCATCATTCAATTATCTTTATCTCAGGTATTATTTCTACCGCTCTAGTTAAAGTATTACCTACTGGAGAAGTCCTTATAGTTTCTTCCCATATTTCTTTTATTGTCTTTTCATCTGCTTCTGCATCTACATATAGCTTAGCTTTAATTTTCTTATAGCCAGGATGGCCTTCGTTCGAAAGTCCTAAAAATACTAAAATATTGTCTATTTCGCCCTCTAAAGCAACTTCCAAATTTTTTATTTTAACACCTCTCTTAGTAGCATTAAGCACGAAGCCTGTTGCATAGCATGCTCCTAATGCTGAGAGCAAATATTCAACAGCATTAGGACTTGTATCAGGACCTCCTAGATCTGAAGGTTCGGAAATCAAAAAAGAATGATTCCTAATATAAGATTTGAAGTTAAAACCTTCTCCTAACCATCTAACCCATGCAGTCCATTTATTTATCTTCGAAACGAAATCTTTATTCTTCTCAGCTTCCTTAAGTAATTCTTTTAGCTTATTTACATTTATGCCATTGATGATTTCTTGACTTGACATATCTTTTATAATGCTACAACAAATATAAAGACCATGCTTTCGTTTAAAATATAAATTAAACATATAATTTCATTAAGAATTAATCAAAACGATGAAGAAAGATCCTTTAATGATTTCCTCTTGCCCCTATTGTAACTCGCCTGTTAATTCTTTAATGTGTACTTCTTGCGGCAGTTATTTGTTCAACTATACTTTAAGCGGCATGACGAGATGGAAAGCTGTAGATGTTATAATAACGCTTTTTGCAAGTATTGGTATCTCAATAGTTGTAACCTTAATAGCCTTGATTTCTTTCCTTTTATACTTCACTTTCCATTTCTTCAGTTTCTTTATACCTTTTCCTTTAGAAAAACCCACTCCAACACCTAGTATAGCTGAAATACTTAGTAAACCAGAAACTTTAATTGTAATATCAATTGTAGTCACTGCTATTTTTCTTTCCTTTTATCTTCCTTTATTTTTATTAACCAGATTTTACGTAAAGAAGAGAAAATCTTCATTAAAGGTTATGGGGCTTTATAAAATTAACTTCAAATTAGTACTTATAGGCTTAGGCTTGGGCGGACTAATCTTCTCTTTATCTTTAGCTTACGGATTTCTTCTAAAGTATTTAGGAATAAACGCTACACCTCTAATACCTGTTCCTGAAGGCATCGATAAAGCAATCATCAAAAACATGGTAATCGCACTATCTCCATCATTGATCTTTTCTATAGGAGTCTTAGGACCAGTGGTTGAAGAAATTTACTTCAGAGGATTCATTTATCTATTACTGAGAAAACATTTGAAAATAAGCTATGCAATGCTTTTATCAACTTTAATATTTTCAATACTTCATCTTAATATAGTTGATTTTCCTACAATTTTTATAATAGGTTTTCTCTTAGTATACTTTTATGAAAAATATCTATCATTACCATTAGTTATGATAGCACATGGGGTTAATAATACTGCTATAGTAATTTTATCTATTCTATTATTTTAAATTTTTTTATTTTATGAATCAATTTATTTTTATATTTTTGACTAAATAAAAAATAATTTACTTTTATTGATCGCTGTTATATTTTTTCATTTTCTCACTTTCAGTCATCTCTCTTATATTTAAACTGGAAACTTTTATTATAATTTGTGGGTAGAACACAACCGTCTTTAACAAGAATAATAGATTTAGAATTTGAAAAATTAGATAAAATTGCAAATAAGCTAAGAGATGAAGAGCTTGCAGAAATTATTAGGGAAGCAAAAAAGAACGTTAGAAAAATCGAAGAAGCAGCTCAAGATGAGCTAATAGATCCTTTAGAGGTGATTTTACTTGCCTTCCTCATCTCTAATAGGCTACGTAATAGACGCAATACCTAGATATAATAAAATCGAAATCGTACTAAACGGTTTCAGAAAAGCTAGTGTTGAAACTACTTATCCAATATATGTTATAACGGATGAGCCTGAAAAAATAATGCAAATTCCAGATATTGTTAAATATTACGAAGAAGAATGGAGGACAATAGATAATAGAAAGATAAAAGTTTATAGATTTGAGAGCAGATCGATAGAAGCTTATCATTATCTCAAGAACAAAGTTGAGGTTATAAATGAATTCCCTAGCATTATTTCGCAAACTTTAGAAAGATTGAAAGCTTTACCAATGCATAAAGTCAAGATAGAAAATAACAAAGTTGAACTATTAGAAAATGAGAATTCTTTAGAATTTCCTGAAATCAGCTATGCTAAAATAGAGCTAGAAGATTGGTATGGCAAGTCTCCTAGAGGAAAGCGCTACGTGCTTTATTTAAACGGCAAGTTAAAAGAAGAAGGTGATATAAGGGATTTAGAATTAAATGTTGATGTTGCTGAATGTTCTGGGATTAGCTACGATAAAGTTAAAGCTTCTGTAAAGATATTGGAAGAAAAGAAGAGATCTCCTGTAAATATTAAAGGCTTAATTGAATGGAGCAAGACTGCTAAAGTTTTATTGAGAGAAATAAGATATGCCACGATAGGCAAAGCTTTGACTACTAATGAAGCATGGGTAGCATTGAAGAGGAAAATCCTAATTCCAAGAATTAAGATCAACGTAGAGAAGAAAAGAAATCTCGATGAATTGATTTTTGCAGATAAAGGAGGGCTAATATTGTTTCCTAATACAGGATTTTATGAAGATGTTTATCAACTAGATTTTTCTTCAATGTATCCTTCAATCATAGTTAAATATAATATTTCAGCAGAGACGATAGATGCATGCGATGATTTGAAAACTCCTTTGCATAATATATGCTTGAAAGAAAAAGGAATAGTGCCTGAAGCTTTAGAAAGACTAATAGAAAGGAAGAACAAACTTAAAGCAATCGATGAAGAACGTGCTGAAGCAATAAAATGGATGCTCGTAGCTTCATTTGGATATCTTGGATATAGGAATTCAAAATTCGGTAAAATAGAAGCATATGAAATGGTAACATATTTTGCAAGAGAAACGATGAGAAAAGCTATGGATATAGCTAAGAAGAATGGATTAATTGTTCTTCATGGTCTTATAGATTCGTTATTCGTAAAAGGAGAAAACATCGAAAGCTATATTGAAGAAGTTGAGAATGAAACAGGCTTCAAGATGAAAATTGAAGCAAATTTTGATTGGGTCATATTTACAAAAAATAGAGCGGGTGAGCCATATCCACAAAGATATTTCGGAAGACTTAAAAATGGTTGTATGAAGATAAAAGCTGTTATAAAAGATAACATGCCTAATTTGATAAAAGAATTCCTTAACGATGTATTTAAAGAGTTAGAAAAAGCTTCTTGTTATGAAGAAGTTAAGGAAATAATTGAAAACTTTGATTTAAAAGAATACAAACGAAGAGCATTTTATGGGAAGCCAATAGATTATGTTTTATTCATAAAAGGTAAGCCTTACGTGAGGAATTCAAAAGGCTTTTACAGAGCTGAGCTTGGATATAAAGGTCATGATCCTTATTACTATTTAGCTTATCTTGAAAGAGTATACAACGATCTTTTATCATGGATAGCATGAAAACTTTGGCTAATTGTATTACAGGTTTAGAAGAATTGGATGAATATCTAAAAAACGAAGAAATAATTGAATTCTATTCTACAAGCCAAAAAGTTTTAGATTTAATATATCATAGAATGATTGTAATGCTTTCACCTTTGAATTTATTAATCGTAAAGACTTATGGCGGCCTTAATCCAGCTTATCTCAATACTTTCAAAAGAATTTTAAGAAAACATGAAATCGATATAGGAATAAGAAGAGCTTTCAAGGCTGAAGAAATTGCAGAATCAATAAAAGCTTTTGAAGGAGACAAAGATCTTATTATTTATAATCCATATGGCTTCAGAAAGCTTTATGCTAAATTGATAGGTGCTATAAAAGCTAGAAGAGCTAGAACAATAATATTTTCTCTGATGGATAGAAAAGAGCAAGGTAGTACTTTTGGCTTGCATATTGCTCATACTGTTATAGAAATAAAAGAATATAGAAGAGGTTTAGGTTTTAAATTCATAAAGAGTCCTATTGTAGGTGAGATAGAAATTAAAATTCCTTTGAATTTAATTTTAAATAGTTATAAAATAGAATTAACTAATTGGTTTATTTGAAATAAAATGAGTATAGCGATTAGAGATTTACTCTTATTTTGGATGTGCAAAGGTTATTTTTTGAAATAAGTGTTAAAAATCTAAATATCTCTTAACATTTTAGCGCATACTTATACAAAACTCTTATCATTTCGCTGAAATTAATTATTTTACCGATCATCATATTAAAATCTGGCTCATGTCCAAATTTTTCCCTCCACTCACTTACAATTTGATTGTATCTCCTAGTATCGGTTATTACAGTATAATCCAATATATGCATAACTATAAATCTGTTAATATCCGAAGTTATTTCATTATCCTTATCTGTTGTGATGAAGATTACCTCTATATTTTTTCGCTTAAGTTCCCCGCTCCAAAAAGCCGTTTCGGTTAATCTCTCTTAAACTTGTCTTGCATGATACAACTGCCATAACTTTGTTACAAATTTTATTTATGATCACAAAATCCACATCGGGAAATACATCACTCCAATTCTTCACGGCCACTTGATCCCTTAGAACTGGATGAGATTCTAGCCTTGAACCATGCAGAAAGTCTATCTTTTCTAATAGGAATGAATCACTCAAAAGAATTTCTTCCAAAGCTCTACATACTGCATATTCATATAAAGACCCTTTACATGATCTCCACATCTGGTCAGCACTCCTACCTGTACCAATTTTAGGCCTTATACCTCTTTCTGAAATATCCTCAAAACGTTCAATAGCTCGAAAAAAGCTTAAGTTATTAACTGTTACATGCTCATCATACAATCTTCTAATCATTCTAAATGTTTCCTCGGAACAAAAGCGTGGTTTAATATCACATTTACCATTTATCATATTATACTAGAATATTCTTTCGATATCTACCTTAGCTTCTTTTATTAGCCTCTCCTTGGCTATTTCACAGTATTTCCTACTAATGTCAATTCCTATAGCTCTTCTCTTTAAGAGAGATGCTGCTACCAGCGTAGTACCGCTACCTACAAATGGATCGAGCACGATATCTTCAACATATGAGAATAACTTTATACATCTTTTTGGCAGCTCAAGAGGAAATGGGGCTGGATGTCCAATCTTCTCAGGATTTTCGCCAGGAAAAGACCATAAACCTAGAGTCCATTCCTTAAATTGCTCTGCAGTTATATCGGAGACGCCCCTCTTAAGTTTCTTCCAGCTATATTTATAGAATAAGACTATCATCTCCACAGGAGCTATTATATATGGTGCGGATGCAGAAGCAAAGGACCCCCAAGCAGTCCTTCTAGAAATGTTACTTTCGTTCCATATTATAGTGCTAAAGTATTTAAGTCCTACCTTCTTAGCCAAAGAAACTATATCTGAGTAAATACTTTGAAAACCCTCGCCTTCTCTGCCCTTACTCTTATCTAGAGGTATATTTAGACACATTCTACCGTCTGGTTTCAAAAGTTCATAAGCTTTTTTCAACCACTTCTCTGTAAACTCTAGATACTTATCATAAGGTATATCATCCTTGTATCCCTCGTATTCTACATCCACGTTATAAGGAGGTGAAGTAATTATAAGATCTATACTATTATGCCTTATGTAATCAACCTTAAGAAAATCATCATTAATTATAATAATTTTCTCATCGGGCGTTCTATAAAAAATTTTATCCTCGAATATTCCAAGCTCTTTTGCAAGTCTTACTGATTTAGAAATATTAGGCTGAGACATTTTTATTCATATCTAAGATGTTTACCTAATTTTATTATTATAGTTTACTGGATGAGAAAGTTCAAAGCAACAACCTTTCCTCATATTAGTTGTACTCAAGTGAATGCTCCAATATTTACTAAAGAAGTAACTCAATTTAGTATCATATAGGGTCTAAGAAAGCTTATATTTCGCATAAGAAAAGATTTGTTGAATGAAATAAATATCATCTTTCTTAAAGCTTCTTCAATAATCTCATCAGCTTTGACTGTAATTATAAGGTAAAAGGAACAATATATATTAGCATAATTATATTAAAAAAATTGGGTGGGTTACATTTACGTAGATCTAATTATCAGAGGAAAGAATTCAAAGAATATTAGAGCATTAGTTGATACTGGATCGGCTTACATTGTGCTCGATCCCAAGACAATTTCTGAAATTGGTCTTCTCGAAACTCCATTTAATGTAGAGCTAACTCTTGCAGATAAGAGGAGAGTTAAGGTGAGGCTTTTCTTAGCTGAGGTTGAAGCTGAGGGCAGGAGAGGGCCTGCTTTCGTAGCGGAACTTGACGTTCCTACACCTTTAATGGGAGTTTATGCTCTCGAAACCCTTGGTCTCAAACCCAATCCGCTTACAGGTCGATTAGAGGTTATAAGCCCAGAGGGAGGATATCTACTCTAATTAGCTCTGCTTTCGAATAGTTAAATAAATATAAGCAAGAACTAATTTGTTTTTAATATAGTATTGGTATGATTCTTGACATAAATAAGTAATGTATAAGTAACTGCTATTTGATATAAGAAGTGAAGTCTATATAAAAGTATAAAATTAATCAATCTGAGCCTATAGAAGGCCGGCATAAAATAAAGAAAGTTTAATCGTATTAAATAAAAAAGGATGAAAATTTAAAATGTAAAAAGGAATAAGAAAGTAAAGCATGTTTCAAATTATTTTATTCTAAAGTTAGAAAATATCATTATAAGAGTTCAGCTGGGGTTATTATTATATTTTTAATCTGATAATCATTCTTTTTAAGGAAATCAATAAAAGTGAAATCTATCGTTAATAAAGGTATGTTCGAATGTTTCGCAGTTGTATAAAGCAAAGCATCAATATAATCTTTATGTCCTTTATCATATATTTCTATCGCTTCTAAATATGCTTTAGAAGGTATTTCTAATATTTTATAGGTTCTTTTTATAGATTCTAATCCTAATAATATCCTGTCTAATTTAGTTCTATCAAAAATCCTTAGAATTTTCCAAATAGCTTCTAATATTTCTAATTCAGTATAGTAAACATCAAATCTCCGAAAATGTCTGATTGCTTTATAAACCTCTTCTTCGACATCTATACCAAAAGCAGGTAAAAGAAATGAAGTATCAATGAGTATTTTAGTTTTCACCAATTCGTTTTTTCTGCTCCTCAATACTCACAGCCTCCAATTCTTTTAAGGTAACTTTTGCAATTTTATTCCCTTTTAAAGATAGAGTTATAGCATCTGGTATTGGTTTTAAAACGAGATAGCCATCTTTTACCTCAGCTAAAAAGGTGGAACCCTCATCTATATTCAAAGCTTCAGCTATTGCCTTAGGTATAACAACTGTTCGCTTCTTTCCGACACGCAATTCTATAGTCAGATTCATCTATATATCATAATATAGGGTAAATCAGATTAATAAATATTTTCTGATTATTACGAGTGAAGATAAAAAGATATAAACAAAATTTTACATCTCAAAGAGAAGGTAAGAAATTCAGAAGATGTTTTATTTTGAAAGTATCCTAACCATTATAATTAAAACTCAATAACGATACACGATGCGAAAAGTTTAGCAAGTCTTAGCTGCTCATAGTATTACTCCTGAGTTAAAATAGGTAAATTTATAGAGTTTAGAGCCTAATAATAGATAAGTGGTTATCTCATTGGAGCTAATGCTACCTAAAAGAATCGAGAAAAAGCTAAGAGAAGAATGTGAAAAAAACCGGAACGAGCATTGAAGAATTAGTTTTAGAAGCCTTATATAAAGGACTAAACGAGAAATTAGATCCATCTGATAAAGTCGAAGTATATATGAAGTTCTCAGAAAAATACTTGAAGGATGCTGATGAACTTTTAGCTAAAAAAGATTACATTCAAGCATCTGAAAAACTGTGGAGTGCAGCAACGCTAATGGTTAAAGCAGTTGCAGCTAGCAGAGGAATTACAATTTTATCCCAGGGAGAACTTTTCAGTTTTGTTAGAAAGCTAGGCGAAAAAGAAAATAAACCAGAACTTAGAAGACTTTTCTCTGTCGCTAATACGTTACACCAAAACTTTTATGAAAACTGGTTGAATGAAGATGTAATTAAAGAATATTCAGAAGATGTAAAACAATTTATAGCTGAATTAAAGAAGTTGATTAAATAGCTTTTTAATTAACGGAGAGTTTTAAGAAAGAAGATGTATGCTTTTTGATCAATTTTATTCTATCTCCTTATCGTATTTTGTTGTACCAAATATATACTTCTCAAACTATTTAGAATGTCTTCTTTTTAATTCCAAGAATTATTCTTTCAAAATAGCCCTTCCGCCCAATGCATAACCAGGTAAGTTAGGATTAAATACTGCAATGAAAGCTTTCCTTCCATGTTTTCTAACTATCTTTCCTTTGTAAATGTTTCCGTACTTATCTTTATATTCAATCTTCTTTCCTAGCAAATCATCGGAATTCTTATTCAGCTCTTCCGGTTGAACTATTACTTGTGAAGGATAACTCCTCTTTCCACCCAATCTATAATTTACAATGATAAATCTCATATTTTTTATAAAAGAAAAGAAGAGTTTAAAAAATTTTACCGAGATTTGGCAATGTCAGAAGCGGACAATTTCATCATAATTCAGCCCGTGGGCATCACTTCATCAATGATTATAAGTTGAACGTTTTTAAAATTTTTGTATTGCATGCAAAGCATAAATATTAAAACATGAAATGATTTTGTTATGAGATATCAAACAATTCTGTTGTTAATATTCTCTTTCCTAGTTATGACGGGCTTCATATTCGTAGATTTCGTAGCACCACTTCCTAGCTTTCTTTTCTACGAAAATCTATTCTATGCTTCGATCTATGCCATTATAATATTGCTTCTGCTTTCAAAGAATTTCAAAAGCGCTTACATGATTGGAATATCATTTTCCTTATTCATTGCAGGTAGAATATCTAGAAGCATAATAGCTACAGATGGAAGCTTACTTGGATTATGGCAAGAGCATCTTGCAATTTCTTTATTTCTTTTATTTATAGCTTCAATATCTTTTTATGAACTTATAAAATTAAAATAAATATCAAATAAATTAAAACTATTAACCTAATTCAAATTTTTTTATATAATTAGAGATTAAATTTGCAATATCCTCGATTTTAAAAGGCCAAACATAGATTATTTCTTTATTATACTTCTTTTTTATTTCTTCAATGTATTCAGGTATTTCTTCTTCAGAATGTACACCTCCGGGTAAAAACATTGTTGGTACAACAAAAATTCTCTCATATTCTTCTGAACAAGCCTTTTCTAATACTTCTTTAAATGAAGGTTTACAAAATTCTAGAAAAGAGAAATAGACTTCTATAAAATTTAATTTCTTTCTCAATTCTTCAGCAAGAATTTTTATACTGTACCAATAAGGATCATTTTTCTCATTTCTTGGCCATTCGTAGATTCTTTTCTCTAATTCCTCAAAATCTTTTTCTTCTTCTTCATTCCTATCTTTTGATCTAAGTCTAAAATATCTAGACTTTAATTCTAGAGGAATGTCTTTCGGTAATTGTCCATGGGCTACTAAAATAACTAAATCTCTCATAAGAGAACTATCGCTTAATGATTAATATATGCTTAAACCTATTCCTGCAAATACAGCCAATAAGGAAAGAATAAGAATTATCCAACCAATTATTACAACAAGAAGTCTATTCTTTCTGAAAGCATTTCCGTTCAGCTTTGAAGCTCTTGAACTGAAGAATGAATGAAAAGGTATGAGCATAAGTATTAAAGTAACGGAAATAATCTTAAGCAATAGAAACATACCGAAGTTCGTCATATTTAAAACGTTGTAATATGCTACGTAAAAAGATTCAGTCTTCAACCAAAGTAAAAATAAACCGCTTATTACAGCTGTATATAGGAAAATTCGCATAGGGAATTGAATCATAGATCCTATCTTACGCATCATACTGAAGGCTTCTTTGCGTTCATATGTTCGAATAAGTTTTCTATTTATAAAAATCGTAAGTATAATACCTCCTATCCAAACAGAAACTGAAACAATGTGTATCCATTTAATGAAGATGAATAAATCAAGATTCATGGCTTTGATAAGAATGAACATATTCAACTAGGAATTTTACGTTTTCAACAGGCGTTTCAGGAAGAACCCCATGACCTAAATTGAAAATAAAGCCTAATCTCGAACCTACTTTATCTAATATTTCTTTGGTCTTTTCTTCAATCTTTTTCTTATTACTTAAAAGAACAGAAGGATCTAAATTACCTTGTAAACCGATTTTATTACCTAATATTTTCGATGCTTCTCCAATATCTATTCTCCAATCAACGCTTATTACATGAGCGCCTATTTCTCTAAATAGATTACATAAACCTGCACTTGAAGTTGAAAAATATATGATGGGAACATTTAGCGTGGATATTTTACTGAAAAGATCTTTGTAATAAGGTAAGACATATTCCTTATAATCTGATGGAGATAAAGATCCAGCCCAACTATCGAATATTTGTATAACATCTGCACCTGCATTTACTTGTTCTTTTAAATGGACAAATGTGATAGATGATAATTTTTGAATTAATTCATTCCAGAAATCTTCTTCGTTATACATTATAGATTTAGTTTTATAGAAATCTCTAGTATATCTTCCTTCAATTAAATAGCATGCATAAGTAAATGGTGCTCCTGAAAAACCTATTATTGGAACTTTTTTATTTAAAATTCTCTTCATCTCTCCTATCGCTTCGTAAACAAATGAAATATTTTCAGGATCGAATTGCTCCAATTTCCTTATTTCTTCTTTTGAAGAAATTGTTTTAATGATCGCACCTCTTTCTTCATTAATTTCTAAATTGAACCCTACGCTATCTAAAGGTATTAAAATATCGGAAAACAATATTGCTGCATCTAAATCGAATTTTTCAACAGGTAATATTGATAATTCTGCTACTTTCTTGGCATCTTTACAAAGTTCCTTAAAATCGAGTTTATTCCTTATTTCCCTGTATTCTGGTAAATACCTACCTACTTGTCTCATCAGCCAAATAGGTATCTTATCAGTTTTTTGTAATCTGCATGCTTTCAGAAGTCTATAATTCATGTAATCCTATTCGCAGCTATTTCAACTTTTCGAATTATCTCCTCTATAACATATTCGTTATGCGATAAAGTAATGAAGCATGACTCGAATTGCGAAGGAGGCAATAAAACACCATTGTTCATGAGTTCTTTGAAGAAAGCTGAAAAAAGCTTCAAGTCACAGCTCGCAACATGCTCATAATTTTCTACCGAATTTAATTTTGTAAAAAAGAAAGTCATCATCGATCCTACTCTATTAGAAATTACTGATATTTTACTTCCTTTAAGTATCTCATTTACTCTTTTTTCTAATTTAGATGCTAGATTTTCAAGCTGATAATAAGATTCTCTTTTTAACTGTTTAAGCGTAGCGATACCAGCTGTCATCGATAAAGGATTTCCTGAAAAAGTACCAGCATGATATACATGTCCTAAAGGAGTAAGCATGTTCATTATTTCCTCTTTTCCTCCTAATGCACCAATCGGTAGACCTCCTCCTATTATCTTTCCAAGACATGTCAGATCAGGCTTAATGTTGTATATTTCTTGTGCACCGCCATAAGCTACTCTAAATCCTGTTATAACTTCATCAAAAATCAACAGACTGTTATATTTTTCAGTAAGATATCTCAATTCCTCAAGGAATTCCTTCTTAGCAGGAACAACGCCCATATTTCCTGCAATAGGTTCTAAGATTACGCATGCTATTTCATTTCCGAATTTTTTAAATGCATCTTCAATATCGCTTAAGCTATTGTATTTCAAAGTTATTGTGTGTTGAATAAACTCAGTGGGTATACCATCTGATTTGGCCATTGAATAAGTAGCTAAACCTGATCCTGCTTTTGTCAAAGTATAATCGACATGCCCATGATAACATCCTTCAAAAGTAACGATTTTCTTCTTTTTCGTATAAGCTCTTGATAATCTTATGGCTGTCATAGTGGCTTCAGTTCCAGAATTCATAAATCTAACTTTTTCAATAGAAGGAATAGCTTTACATATGATTTCTGCAAGTTCTATTTCTTTCTCTGAGGTTAGCCCATAGTTTACACCTTCTTCTAATTGTTCCTTAATTGCATTTTCTACAATTTCATTGGCATGCCCTAATATTTGAGCGCCCCATGAGCATATTAAATCAATATATTCATTTCCATCTATATCATATAAATAAGGACCCTTTGCTCTAGATATTATAACAGGATTAGAATTTACTGCTCTAAATGATCTTACTGGACTGTTTACACCCCCGACTAATACTTTTTTAGCTCTTTCAAAAGTCTCAATTGACTTATTATATTTCTCCTTCTCTCTTCCATTTGGCATATTCCAATGCATGATAGCTAATTATAATATCTGCTCCAGCCCTTTTTATTGCAGTCATCACTTCATTAACAGCTTGTTTCTCATCCCATAACCCTAATTCAGCTCCTAATTTTATCATAGCATATTCGCCACTCACATTATATGCTGCAATGGGATGATTAAAATTCCTCCTTGCTAGAGAAATTATGTCGAGATATGCAAGAGCAGGCTTTACCATTACAATATCTGCACCTTCTTCAATATCTCTTTCTATTTCTCTTAAAGCTTCTCTTGGATTTCTGAAATCCATTTGATATGTTTTTCTATCCCCAAAAGCAGGTGCTGAATATGCTGCTTCTCTGAAAGGTGCATAAAAAACAGAGGCGAATTTAGCACTATAACTCATTATTGAAACATCTGAATAACCTGCTTTATCCAATGCAGTTCTAATTGCAAGGACTTGATTATCCATCATTGCACTAGGTGCTACAATATCTGCACCTGCCTCAGCATGCGTTACAGCTATTGCTGAAAGTAGCTCAAGAGTCTCTTCATTAACCACATAACCGTTTTTAACTATACCGCAATGTCCATGTGAGGTATATTGACATAAACAAACATCTGTAATCAATAAGACATCCTTACTTATGTTTTCTCTTATTCTTCTTAAAGCATTTTGTATAATACCATTTTTTGAATATGCTTCAGAACCTTTCTCATCTTTTTTCGCAGGTATTCCGAAAAGTAAAAAAGATTTAATTCCTAATTTTCTTGCTTTTTCAATTTCTTCTAAAGATTCTTCTATAGACAACCTATATATTCCCTTCATTGACTTTATTTCTTCTCTTCCTCTTATTCCTTCTTTTATGAACAAAGGATAAACAAGAGAACTTATATCGATTGAAGTTTCTTTAACCAAATCCCTTATTTCTTTATTCTTCCTTAATCTTCTAAATCTTCCTCCAATCACTTCTTCATATTTAATGTTTAACATTATTCATCCACTCAATAAGTTTATTCATAAGTCCCTTAAATGTATATTCATCAGCTATCAAATCTACTTTTATGTTTAATTTCCTCGCCTCCATTGCTGTAATTGGACCTATACAACAAACTATAGCATCCTTTAATTTTTCTCTTATAGATTCGACATTAGATATCGCTCTTACAATTGAAGGACTTGTAAGAAGTACGATATCAAAGTCTTGATTTAAGTTTTTTAATTCTAAATTTTCAACAGAATAAGGTCTTATTTCCTCTACTAACGCACCTCTTTTATATAAAATTTCTTTCGCCTCATCGCTTGCATTAGAGCTCCTAATTAAAAGTACTTTTTTATTTTCAACACGAGGTATTTCTTCAGCTAAATTCTTCGTCGTGAACTTACTAGGAATGAAACTAATATTTATGCCATGCTTTTTTGCTTCATAAGCTGTTGAAGGTCCTACTGCTGCAAATTTAATGTTTGAAATATTAATTTTATACTTTTTTATTAAGTCACAAAAGATTTTCACACCTGTTTTGCTTGTGAAAACAATCCAATCATAATCTAAATTATTCCTAACAATTTCATCTAATTTTTGCAATTCTTTAGTTGTGACAACCTTTACTATCTCAACATATATAGGAATTCCTCCTAAATCTTTTATCAAGGAAGAAGATTCTTCCTTATCTTCATTAAGTCTCGGTATTAAAATTTTCTTACCTTCTAGTGGTTTACTCACTTTTATGGTCTTCTATTAGTAATTTATCAGCTAATTTAGATGCTAATGTTAGTGCATCATCAATATTACCTTTAATTTTATCCTTCATTACTTTCTTGCCTTCGTTATCGTATGCAACCATTGCACTCATTACAAATTCTTTATCATTAACTTTTGCGTAAGCTGCGACTGGCAAATTACAACCGCCTCCTATTTTTTGTGCAAAAATTCTTTCAGCTTCTATTGCTATTCTGCTCTCACGATCCTCAATAGTCTTTGCAATTTTAATCATTTCATTATCTTTTTTTCTTGCTTCAATAGCTAAAGCACCTTGACCTATTGCTGGAACGATTAAATCAGGATCCAATATTTCTTTAATAATATTATCCAATCCTAATCTTTTCAGACCAGCATATGCAAGTAAGATAGCATCTAAATTCAAAATATCTAATTTTTTTATGCGTGTATCAACATTACCTCTAATTTCTACAACGTTAAGATCAGGTCTTATGTTAAGAATTTGAACACGTCTTCTTAAGCTACTTGTACCAATTTTTGCACCTTTGGGTAATTCAAATAAGCTAGAATATTTCTTCGATATAAAAGCATCTCTTGGATCCTCCCTTTTTGGAACAGATGCGATAACTAATTCATCAGATATTTGAATGGGCAAATCTTTCATGCTATGCACAGCAAGATCGATATCGCCTTTAATTAATGCTTCTTCTATTTCCTTAACAAAAATATCTTTTCTACTAAGATATTTTTTATATTTTTCTTCGCCTGTTTTTATTCCAACAATTTCTATATTCAAATCAGGAAATTTTTGTTTTAGTGCTTCAGCAACAATTTGAGCTTGAACTAAAGCTAATTTGCTCGTTCTAGTACCTATCCTTATTTTATTCATAAACCCAAAACTTCCTTAATGAAATTCCTATAATATTCCCAATCTTCTTTTATCGCAAATTCTCTTGTTTTCATAGTCAAATTGTGCAACAATCTTGTTACAATCTTCTCTGATAATTTTTCAATAACTTTTTTATCATGTTCAATATCTCCATTCATTAGCTTGAAAGCCTTTTGCATCTCTTCTAATCTAACTTTTTCAGCCCACTCTCTAATTTCTTTAATAAATATTTCAGATTCTTCTAATCTTCTTATTTTTCTATAAATATTTTCAGATTTAATAATGCACATTTCTTTAGCCTTACTTATAATTGATTTATCAATATGATTAAAAGAATCAAATTCCTCAATTGTTAATAAATAAATATTATTATACTTTTCAATAATGTTTGGATTTACATTTCTTGGTAAAGAAATATCAATGATTAATATTTCTTTATCTCTTGGAATAAACTCAAGATTTTTAATATCTAAAATATAATTTGAACTATTTGTAGCTGTGATTATTACATCTGCATATTTTAATAATTCATTTAAATCATCTAATTTATAAACTGACTTGAAAATTTTGGGAACTTTCTCAGGTGTTCTATTTACTATAAATATATTAGGATAACCATTTTTGTATAATATTTCTGCAATGTTTTTTCCTACGGAACCATAACCTACTATTAAAATATTTTTATCATATTTAATATCATATTTAAAAAATAATTGAAGAATGAATTCACCCCAACTTAGACCTTTAATGTTTAAATCTTTTCTAATTTCTAATCCTTCTTTATAAACTTCATCGAATATAAGTTTCATGAAATGCTTAGCCTTTCCAAATCCAAATATCTTGGTATTCCTAATTTGATCTAATATTTCAGGTTCTCCAATAATGACAGAATCTAAACCAGAAGCAACCTCTAACAAATGTTCAATTGCATGCTTTCCTTGCAATTCCATTATTGAATCATTGCTTATGTTTGAACTCAGCAAAATTTGCTTTAGAGTATTTTTAACCCTTTCAAAAGCCTCTCTTTCAGCTAAAAAATAAATTTCATGTCTATTGCATGTTGATAGAATAGAAGCACTGAATTCTTTACCTACACTTTCACAAATTTTGATAACCGAATTTTGAGGTAAGCTATTTACAGCTTTTTCTAGCTTCTTCAATCCAGCAGATCTTATACTTACACCTATTAGAGCTAGCTCGAACAGTGAATTCATTATTGTATTGAATATGATACTTTATTTATTTAAGCATGTTTATAATAATTCATATAATTATATAATGTTCAATTGCATGATATCAAAAATTAAGGAGAATCAAAACATTCAAAAAATGATTACTGAATGAACTCGCGGTCTTTCATGGCATAAAATTATTCCAAAAATGCTTAAGTTATAAAAACCTGCAATATCATGTATAAAAGTTTGAAGAAAGAATTTAAGTTGAACTAGATGTGCTTTAGAAGTAACATTAAAATATTTATTTGGATTCTGAGCATATTTTTACAATGCGTTTCGGAATATGCTTACCAAACTATGGAGATACTTTAGACATTGAAGGATTGAAAAGGATTTCATTATTAGCTGAAGAACTTGGTTATGATTCAATTTGGCTAACAGATCACGTATTAATGCCAAAAAATAGCGGTACTCCTTATGAGAAGATCTTGGAACCGATATCTACGATGGCGTATTTAGCTTCTTTAACAAAGAAAATAAAATTAGGAATTTCTTCGCTAGTAATTGCCTTGAGGAACCCCATTATTGTAGCTAAGGAAATAGCTACTATTGATCTATTGAGCAACGGAAGAGTTATGTTAGCTATTGCTGCAGGTTGGAATGAGAGAGAATTTCAATTCTTAAATGCAGATTTCCATAGAAGAGGAAAAATTGTAAATGAAAGCATTGAATTGATGAAAAGTCTTTGGACTGGAAAGTCTTCATATAAAGGAAAATATATAAAACAATTCTACGAAGAAGCTGTTTTCGAACCTAGAATCAATAGAGAAATTGAATTGTGGATAGCAGGAAATAGCGAATTTGCGATGAAAAGGGCTTTAAAATATGGTAATGCATGGCATCCTAATGTTTATCCTCTTGATGTCTTCCAAAAATTGGTTGAGAAATATAAAAGTTTAGCACAAAATAATTGGAAGCCAATAAGAGCTAGAATAGGATTTAACATAACTGTCTCAGAAAATTACTATTTAAGTCCCCAAGGAGAGAGAAGAATTCTGCTTACAAAAGATATGAATACAAACAAAGAAATCATAGAGAAATTAGAAAGCATGGGCGTTGATTACTTATTGCTCGCTACGAATCCGAATGGGAAAATCAGCATGGATAAACAAGAAGAAGCTATAAAAATATTTGCTTCAAAATTCCTTTGAATAAGTTTCTATCAACATCTTCAATAATAATTTCAAGAACAATTTATGGACTAAACTGGTATACTATTTCTCCGCTATACTTGCTCATAGCTAAAGATTTATCTATTAACTATGGTGAACTTGGTTTGATAGCTTTTTCATTCTTGCTAGGTGCAATGATATTTCAAATACCTGCAGGAATTCTTGCAGCAAAAATAGGAAACAAAAATACAGCTGTAGTAGGAATGTTAATTCTTTCACTAGCTTCAATATTCTCTGGCATGAGCTGGGATTTCATTTCATTGCTTATTTTTAGATTTATTTTAGGAATTGGTGCAGCGCTATTTTTTTCACCTGCAGTTCATACTTTAAGATTGATATTTGAAAAGAAGAGACAAGGGTTTATAATAGGTCTTTATAATGCTGCCTTCAGCATTGGAGCTGGTATAGCATTATTAACATGGTCTTTTGTGGCAAGTTTTACCAATTGGAGGATTGCATTGATAATTGGCGGTATACTTGGTTTAATACTTACTTTTGAGAATCACGTTACAATTCCGAATTACAGAAATAACAATAGAGTTAACTTTTCAACAGCTTTGAAAAATAAGACTATAATATATTTAGGCATAGCAACTTCTGGCTTTTGGGGATTAAATTATGCTTTAACACAGTTCATAGATTCTTATTTGATTGCATACAAAGGAATGAATGAAAATATTGCAGGAATGGCTTCTTCAATAACTCTTTTCGGAGCAATTATAGGAAATATTGCTATAGGAGAAGCTACTGATAGAATAGGCAAAAGGAAACAGGTTTTGCTCCTATCCTTAATTTTAATAGCTATTGTTACCTTTCTCACACCTTTCATAGATGAGATCACGCTTTGGCTTTACGTTTCAGCTCAAGGTTTTTTATCTGGCGCAATATTCGCATTAATTTATGCTATAACTATGGATGAAATTAACATAGACGAAACTTTAAAGCCTTTAGCAGCTTCGATGATAAATGCATTCAATATAGGAATTGGATCATTAGCATCACCTTTGTATACATACATAACGAGTTTCATATCTCCTGAAATGGGGTGGTTTAGCATAGCGATATATGAACTAGCTTTGCTATCTTTATATAGAAAATTGCTCTGAATTTTCTTCAAGTATTCTTCAGATTTTTATGACTTTTCAACTTTTAAGTTTGCTCTTATAGCAAATTTGATTTGTTTTATAAGTTAGATAGTATGAAATCTCCAATCGTTTTTATATAATTCTCTCTATCTTCCCACATAGTTAAGTGAGAACAATTTTTGAAAATAACCATCTTCGATCCTTTAATTCTTTTATGAATATCTTCAGCAACTCTAGGCGTGACTTCATCATATTCCCCTACAAGAATTAAAGTAGGAATTTTAATTACATGAATTTGATCACTAATATCCCAATCTTTTATCACTCCTGTTATGGTGAATTCATTCGGGCCATTCAAAACTCGATAAACTTTTCTTTCTTCAGCATATTTTAATGCTCTAATCACGTCCTCAGGATACGTATCCATTCTCAATAAGTGTTTTCTGTAAAATTCATTTACTGCATTTTGATATTCTGGATGATCAAGAGCTTGTTTTTTAATCAGTTCCTTATATTTCTCAGGCAATTCTTCAATAAGTCTATTCATTTCTTGAACAGTGAGCGGGACACTTGCTAATCCGTTCGAAACTATCAAACCTTTTAAATTATTTTGGTATTTAACAGCATAAGCTAAAGCCAAGAAGCCGCCGTATGAGGATCCATAAAGGAATATCTTTTCTCCTTCTTTGATCAACTTCTTTCTTACTTTTTCTACATCTTCAACAACATAATCTATCGTTACTTTAGTCAAATCAATTGGTATATCTTCGGATCTTCCACAGCCAGGTTGATCATAGAAAATTACTTCAATATCGTATTTCACTAAATCTGCTAATGGAGATAAATAATCATGAGAAGCACCAGGTCCACCATGTAGAGTGAGCAATTTTGCTTTGACATTTTTTGGAGAAACAATTTTGTAATAGACTTTTATACCGATATCAATGAATCCTTCTTTTATCTCCATATTCCTACCTTCACACACTTACTTAAAACTTTTAATGAACAAAGGATTTTTGACTTAATTGATTGCTTTATTCCTTCCTTCTACACACTTTTTAATAATTTCTTCCATTCTTCCTCAATAAAGTCGATTATTTCTTTAGCTTAATTAATTGCTTTTTCAGAATCGTTCAAAGTATATAGAATCTAGTGTTTCAGAGGATCATGAATTAGATATCGAGTAATATAGTTTATTTTTTAATCTCCTTCCAGCGCTTTATTATGTTTTCGCTCGTTGTTATTTCAGCACCATATATTGTTTTCAAATATTTAATTCCTTCGATATGATCTTGTTCGGTAAAAGAATCTACACAATCTTCAGGAACTATAATTTTATATCCTCTAAAATATGCATCAGCAGCGGTATGTCTATCGCAAATGTTTGTATGTAAACCAGTTATTATAACAGTTTTAACATTTAATTGTTTAAGTAATAAGTCTAATCCTGTTTCATGAAAAGCACTATAAGTTCTTTTTTCTAAAATATAATCTCTAGCTGTTGGAGCGATCTCATCTATTGTTTTAGCTCCTTCTGTTCCTTTCATTGCATGCGGCCCCCATAATGAGATTTCAGGATCGACAGGTAAATGAGCATCACCGATATATATTACAGGTACACCTACCTTTCTTGCTTCTTCAATTAATTTTTTGATATTTGGAATAATTCTTTGGGCTCTTTCACATTTCAATGCTCCGTATACAAAATCTTTCAGCATATCAATAACCAGAACTGCTTCTCCCATATAAAAAAGATCTAAGGGATATTATTTATTGCTAATGCAAATTTCTCTTTCTAGCTCTGAATTCCTTGTATGAAATAGACTGGTAAAAGATAAAGGAGATAAAACCAGAGCTTATAGTAAGCCAGTCTATATGCAGTGTTTGCGCCTTTCCAATCAATTCTTTATTGATCTATCGAAGTTCAATTTGAATACAGCTAAAGAGCGGAACGTTTTTTGATCACAGCCCAAGAAATTTCGATGAAATCTTTCAAAACCTATGATTTGGCAAAATACTGGAAAGGGAAAATAGAGCTAACGAACTTATCAAGAAGTATCAATATATTAAAAGGAAGCTTAGAGGTCTAGGAAGATCAATGAAAATAGTAATGATCAAAATTGAACGATTTTGTTTGTTTTAAAATATTTAATTTGTATTAATTTATACTAAAATTTTAAAGTCTACGAGAAATTTATTTATTTGCATAATCTAAAAATAATATGAACAAAGCAAAGGTAAAATTAATAGGTAAGGAAGGAATTTTAGAAAAAGAATTAATCGTAGATACAGGATCAGTCTATACTTGGATTAACAAGAATGATCTAGAGAAAATAGGAATTAAACCTCATGCAGAAAGAGCTTTCAAAACTATTACAGGTGAAATTATAAGAAGAAAAATAGGAAGAGCTGAAATAGAAATAGATGGAAAAAGAGAATTTACAATTGTAGTTTTTGGAGAAGAGAAAGATCAGGAGGTGCTAGGAGTTTATGCTTTAGAAGGTTTGGGATTGGAAGTTGATGTAACTACGGGTAAATTAAAGGAAGCGGAATCAATATTAGCGTTATAATAAATTGCTAGGCAATTCACCCAAATCCTTTCTTTCAAAATTTTAGCTTTTATTACAACATAAGATACTCAAGCTCAAACTTGTATGATCTAGTTTTTAGATATTGTTCAAATAGTAAAATTAGATAATTATCTTTCAAAAAAGTTTTTTGACTTAATCTTAGTTAAAATTAATCCAAAGAACTCAGTATTGCTTGCAAAAATCTATTCTCTGGTTGAGCTCCTAATAATTCAATACTATCATTAATAACTATTTTAGGAACAGCTTGGACGTCATATTTTATGGCTTCTTCTTCTATTTCGCCCACATCCACGATTTCGCTTAAAATATTGTCATTTTCTATAGCGAAGCTATTCGATGTCCTAGCAGCTAATGGACAATATGGACAAGAAAGAGTTATCAAGATTTTTATGTGGATCTTTTTGTTTATTGATGAAAGTTTTTCTTTTGTGCTCCTTGATAATTTCGTTTCTGAATTAGAAAGATTCCTAATAGTTTCTATGAAAACAGTGAACTCATAACCTCCTGGTATACCAACATATCTTATATTTCTCTTATTTCCTTTTTCCAAAACTATAGTTGGAGCATAAGTAATAGCGTATTCCTTTACTTTGTTAATGTCTTTTGAAAAATCATAATATTCTACCTTAACTTTTTCAGCATTTTCTTTAATCAGATCTAAGATTACTTTTAAATCTGCACAATAATGACATCTTTGGGGAGAATCGAGGAAAGTTACAAGTTTTACTTCATCCTTCATTCCTGAGAGATTTTTCCTTATGTATTCAGCGATTTCTTCTAATTCTTCATGACTTAAGTGAGAATGTCCTTCCTCTTCCATGCGATTTCATTGAAATACCTTACTTATAATTTTTTCAAATTATCTAAGCAAAAAATTAATTTTAATAAAACTCTGGCATTGCTGATAACCTTATGAATGAGAAGAAGTATAACAATAGCAAGATTATCACTATGCTAATGCATAACGCTAATGCTCCTCTTTTACTTATATTAACTCCTTCTTTTATGTTATAGTTCACGACCAAACCTTCTAGCGGATTATTGCTAACTTTGCTCAACAAAACTGTAGCCAATGAATTGAAGATGAACAATGCTCCTCCTGAGATAGCTAAAGAGGCCCCTATAAATATCAAAGGTGAAAGATACCAAGAAGATAAAATTGCTGAAGAATCCATGAAAGTCCTTCTAGGATCACCTTCATAGCCAAGTATTGTCATCGTTAAAGCTAATATTAGTATTCCGAAGAAGAAAGTGTATATTTGTATTTTTGCAAGCTTAACGCTATATAACTTCTTAGTAGTCAAAATAGGTAATAGATAGTAAGTTAAAGCCATGAAAGCAAGCGTTGTACCTCCAGCTACCATGAAATGGAAATGACCCGGAACCCATAATGTGTTATGATAGTTGAGATTGGGTTGCAAAGTAGTTTGAGGTTGAGCAGTTATGCCTCCAATAGCGAAAGATATCAAAACTAATACAGTTGCAGAAATTGCAGGATTAGACCAAGGTATTCTTTTTATCCAACCGAATAAGCTTGTATGTCCTGAAGCACGTATCACTGCTTCCATAGCTCCTGCTAAAGCGAAAGCATGCATTAAAGTAGGTACAGATAACAAATGAGAACCAACACTTCCAGATGCTTGCTTTAAAATAGTTGAGAATCCAGGATCAACCAGAATATGATGACCTATGCCTGGAATAACGAATAAAGTTACCAAAGCGAAAGCTAGCTTAGCATATCTTTCATTGATGAATTTAATTGCAGAAAGATTTGTTCCTAAAACAACTAATGCATATAATACTGCAATTGTAGCTACAACATTAACATATTGTGCATCATGTCCTAATCCCCAGAAGAACCATCTATAAGCCATGACGTTCATCGAAGTAAGACCCATTCTCCACAAAAGAGTATATACAAGTGTTATGATACCTTGGAATACTACAGTTAATGCTATTATACCTGCAATTGCTGCACCCCATGTAACGAGTGGCAATGAACCTTTGTAAGCTTCATTAACTTTTGCATGATAAATTGTTGCAAAAAACAAAAGAACTGCTATACCTGCGCCGAATAAAAAGGCTATGTATCCAATGTAAAACAAGGTATCTGCAGCAAGAGGAGGATAGGCTGTAAACAAAACATTTGCATTGCCGCTAAATATTGAATACTCTACAATTATTTGCCCATAGAGCATTATAGCCAACGCAAGCCATGCAATTCTATAGCCATAAATTGGCCAGCTGAGCAATACAGATGAAGTGAAGTATAATATAGCTATTTCAGCCCATACTATCCAGAATATTAGCATATTCATTCCATGCAAAGTCAACCATTGATAATAGTTCATATCGCTTATGCCTAGAATATTAATTAAGCTTGAAATTCCAGATCTCCCTGAAGCAATGAAAATCGCTGCAATACCTCCTATTGCTAAAGAAATTAATGCCATGATGAAGTTCGCGATGATTAAATGTTTTGTTTTATCGTATACTTTTAGACCGCCAAAACTTGAAATGTAGCTGCTCATGGTATCACCTCAATAATCATTCTCATTCCTCCATGACCATAACCGCAGTATTCATTGCATATTACATAATACGTTCCTGCTTTGTTGAAATTCATTGTAAATGAATAAACCATACCAGGCATCACCATTATGCTATATACAACGTCATTCCCAACAATAGAGAAGCCGTGCAACACATCTGCACTAGCTACGTGGAATTTGTAATTAGTGCCTTGTTTGAGAATTATTTTCGAAACAGACCAGTAATATTGCTGAGCTAAAATGTAGATATCTGAATTAGGAGGAATGAGCTTATTGTTATATTCATTTGAAAAGTTTATAGATAATTCTTTATAAACTGTCATGTCAAACTCTTTAGCTGAGCTAGGTACTTGATGTTTTGAATCTATTAATGGCCATGTTATTGTAGTTAAGGCAAGAATTAAAGCAGTTGCAAGAGTGATTGAGATCCAAATCTTTTCTTCTTTGCTAAAGCGCTTATACCACTCCTCAAAGGATCTAGGTATTAAGACCATGGTTATGGTTTATGTGGTATTACAGGTAATCCGTGCATGCCCATTATTTCAAACAGAACCCATATGCCATAGGTTGCCATTATTCCAAATGCTAACAAGGCCCATAACCATAGGTTATCTAATAAACTAGTTTTAATTTTTTTCTCCATCATGATAGACTAAATTTAATTGAAATAAAAATTATATCCCGAAAATATAAGGATATTTAAATAAATATTTTTATATGTAAATATATAAATTATAATAAGATGAAAAAAGGTAAAAGCATACTGGATAAGGTATCTTAAATATGGTAATTAGCTGGAATTAAAAAAAGTACATTAACTAGTGTAACGTCGGCTGATACGGGTTTAATATTGGACAAGAATGATCTAGTAAAATAAAACAATAATGAAGGATTAAAACAAGTGCATAAGAATAGTTAAAAGCTTTGTTAAACATTCTATTCAGGGTTTAGATTTCTTCGCATTTATTCTCGTTACGTTTAAAAATATCCATAAAAAAGTCCGAAAATAAAAATTATGGTATCTTTAAACTCTAATTTATAGATGTTCAGAAACATAATGATGTTCAAGCTATTAGGAATGATGCCAAATAGTTCAAATAGGAAGCAAACTCAGCCTTCATCTAGGAAAATATACTATTTATTGAATTGCCCTCAAAAAAGTAATATTTAAATTTTTAGAATTTTTTAGTATATTGATGAAAAAAGCTATATTTGCTTTGTTTTTAATAACAATGTTATTAATTTTGTATCAACCGACAATACAAGCACAAGCTCTAACAACGGTAATATCGGTTACAAATACAGGCGACGATAAAGGACCTGGTTATTATGGATATCCTACGAATGATGTATTCAAACCAGGAGTATTTAAAATTACGAAATTTGAAGTCTTAACAAATGATACCTCAGTGATATTCAAAACGTATTTCAGTGATTTAGGTGGCAATCCTTGGAATGGTCCTAATGGATTCTGTTTGCAATATGTTCAGATATACGTTAGAACTACAGCTTCAGGTATGCTAACAAGGACTGATACATTTGGTTTAAACATAGCGATAAGATATGACTATGGATGGCATTATGCTTTATTGCTCGCTCCAGGATGGGGTACAAATCCAGTTCCTCAAGACCAAAAGGCTGCATTCTATTATTCAAATGGAACAGTGATCGTTCAAGATTCAAGTTTCAAAGTATATGCTGATACTGCTACCAATTCAATCGTTGCTGCAGTATCAAAGACTCTTTTAACTGATTTAGATAACATCTCCAAATGGAAAATAGTAGTAGCTGTCGCAAGCTATGATGGATTTGGTCCGATGAGAGTAAGAACTGCAGGAATAAAAGGCGGAGAATGGAACTTAAACGCAACTTATACTGCAACACAAGATTTAATACCAAAAATAAGTAAAGCAATAAGCACTGGCATTGAACCAAGAGTATTAGGCCTTGTAGTTGTTTCGCCTGAATATCCGAACGGAATTACTCCAGATCAACAACATCAATGGCTTAATAGCTATGATCCAGATAAAGGACTTTTAGCAATAGTTCCATCTTTTGCACCTGTTACACAAACAGTAACTACGACACAATATTCAACAGTAACAACAAGTTCTACAACTACTGTAACTAGTACAGTTACTGATTGGACAACAGCAGGAGTATTAGGCGTCGTATTGCTCATAATAGGATTTGCTATAGGATATATTATAAGAAGACCTAAAGTAACAAAATAAAGTGATTAAAAAATTATTTTTTTCTCTTTTAATTTTAACTATTTTAATTTCTGGAATTTTGATAAGTTATGTTCATTCTCAACCTCAAAAAATTATTTATGTAACCTTTATTTGGCATTATCATCAACCTTGGTATTACAATGAAAATGGAAGTTACTTCATATTACCTTGGACTAGGATGCATTCTGTAGGGAATTATTATAAAATGGGGTATATTCTCTCTAAATATCCAGATATTAAGGTAACGTTTGACTTTTCAGGATCATTGTTGATCCAACTCCAAGATTATCTTAAAGGTAAAATGGATAAACGTGAAATACTTTCTTGGAAAGTTGCGAACGGATCTGCATTAACCTCAGATGAGAAATTTGAGATTCTTCAAATTCCTGGTGGATTTTTTGATATAAATTGGAATCGAATTGTAAATGTAGTACCAGAATACAAAAATTTGAGAGATAAAGTACAACAGCTTCTTCAACAATATAAAAATCTTCCAGAAGAGATGTATAAAGAAAAAGTTGCATCAAGCTTCTCAGATCAAGAAATAGTAAATTTGGTAGCTTTGTTTAATCTATTCTGGATGGATCCTTTAGTTCTTAAGGAAGAATATCCTAACTTATATCAGCTCAGAGATAATGCTTTGAAAATTTCTAATTTCAACTTCACGAGAAGCGATATTGCAAATATACTTAATGCTCATCTCGATATAATGGCTAAGATTTTGCCTTTATACAAACAATTGAGCAACAAAGGTCAAGCTGAAATCGTTCCCGTTCCTTATAGTCATCCTCTATCACCCTTGCTGACAGACTTTGGATTTAACGAGGACTTATATATTCACGTGAACAAGTCATTAGCGATATTCAATAACATATTTGGAATGATTCCAAAAGGTATATGGCCAGCTGAACAGGCGATAAATGATGATGTACTTAAGATTTTTGCTTCAGAGAATCTTACTTGGACAGTAACGGATCAATCAATTCTTAGCAAAGCAGGAATGGGCGATATCTCAAATAGCTTAAAAGTATGGTATGCTTCATTTGATAACAGAAAAATATACATAATATTCAGGAATACTGAAATAAGCAACTTGATCAGTTTCACTTATAGTAATTACAATCCTCAAGATGCAGTCAACGATATGATTAATAGAATTCTTCAACTGTCAAAACAAAACGTAGATAATCCTATAGTTACTATAGCATTAGATGGTGAAAATCCTTGGGAGAATTACGAAGAATTTGGTGATACATTTTTAACAGCTCTATATTCTACTTTAGAAAGCTATCAAAAACAAAATCTCATCATTACGACAACGCCTTATGAATACATTAATAAAATAAAACCCTCAAATCCACTTAGTTTAGGTGAAAGGAGCTATTTTGATCTCATAAATAAAGACATCTCTGATATTCCTATCAGTTATACCCAAGATGGATATAACCTTCTTCCTAAAAGAATAGTCAAAGCCTATTTGCCAGAAGGTTCATGGGCTGGAGGGGAATTAGCTATTTGGATTGGTCAAAGACAAGAAAATGCAGCATGGATGCTACTTAAGAAAGCTAGAGAAGACTTACTTAAGAGTCTTGATGTAACTTCACTATCCAATGCTTACAAAATTAATGAAAAAGCAGTAGAGAATTTGCTAAGAGCAGAAGCAAGCGACTGGTTCTGGTGGTATGGCGGTGATGGAGGAGGAACCTTTCCTGCAAATCCGTTATTCAAAACTTATCTTAAAAATATATACATAAGTCTTAACCTACCTATTCCAGATTATTTGCTAGCATACTTTAACCCTGAAGCTACACCGATAGCTACGATAAACACACAAGTACCTCTTCCACTTCAAAACAAACCTACAATTGATGGAAATATAGAAATAAATGAATGGAATAATGCATTAAATTTAACTTTAGATAGCATAGTAAAGAATATTTACATAGCGGTAGATTCGGAAAATCTTTACTTCGCAATCATCCCTCAAAATAAATCAGTATTGAAAAACTTCACGGTAGGTTTATATTTAACTAATCCTTGGAGAAGCGTAAGTCCATATCATCTTCAATACAATACCTTTCCAAGATATGAAGAGAAAGATTTAGGAATGGGATTATTTTATGAAATACTCATAGATCCTTCAAACATTTCCGTTCAAATAAACATTGCAGATGGAAAAGAAGGGTGGTTCAATTTATTTAATGTTAATGACTTAGCCGTAAATAACTCGATAGAAGGTTATGTATCTTGGAGTCTTTTGAATCTTAAGCCACAAGATATTGTATATTTGACAGCAGCTATATATGAAAACTCAAAGCTTATTAGCTATGCTACAAAGCTAGGATTGACATATTATCTACAAGTTCCTTCACCCACAATAACTACAGGAGGAAAAGTGATTTTCGATATGAAAGATCCAGAAGGAGACGATAATGGTGCTGGAACATATACATATCCAAAGAATGATGTTTTTAAACCAGGAGTTTTTGATTTGATAGAATTTAAAGTCATTGATACAGGAGATGCATTGATATTCAAATCTTATTTCAAAAATTTAGGTGGCAATCCTTGGAATGGTCCTAATGGATTCAGTTTGCAATATGTTCAGATTTATATTCATACCACTCTTAACATCACTGGAAGAACTGATACGTTTGGTTTAAATGTTAATTTAACTGATGATTCAGCATGGCATATAGCAATTCTAGTAGCACCCGGCTGGGGTTCGGATCCTGTTCCTAAAGGAGAAAGAGCTGCAATTTATTATTATAACGGTAGCGTAATCGTTCAAGATGATTATTTCAAAGTATATGCTATTCCTTCTGAGAATTCTATAAATGCTGAAGTGAAGAAATCACTTTTGCTGGATGTTAACAATGAAAATAATTGGAAATTCGCAGTAGTAGTAACAAGTTATGACGGTTATGGACCTGATAGAATAAGGAATTTTGGAGTAGACGCCTCAGAATGGGTTGTAGGCGTAGGTTCAAAATACGCCCAAGCCATTCTAAAAAACGTGATTCCAAGAATTATGGATTTGCTTGCTCCAACACAACAAGATCAATACGAACAATTGAATAGCTTTTTGATCGATACGACTAAAAACATTACTCAATATGCTAAGATCAAAGGATATAGCGCTTCACAAACAATAGTGAGCAATACGACAACGATTACTAAAACAATGACGACTTCTTCATTAATGACAGTAAGAGAAACTAATATTGGAGAACAGATTGCATTCTTAGTTATAGGTTTGGCTGTAGGCTTCATAGTTTCTTATGCAATTAATATTATAAGAAGAAGAAGTGATTAAAATCTAGGAAACGTGGCTCGGGTAAAGCTTTTAAATGTAACGAAAAAATTTGGCAAAGTAACTGCAATTGAAAATATAACTTTCAATGTTAATGATGCAGAATTCTTTGCAATAATAGGACCTACGGGATGTGGAAAAACTACTGTACTTAGAGTTATTGCTGGATTAGAAACACCTGATGAAGGAGAGATTTACATAGATGATAAGCTCGTAAATCTCGTTCATCCTAAAGACAGAGACGTTGCAATGGTATTTCAGAACTATGCGCTTTATCCTCATATGAAAGTATATGAGAACATAGCATTTCCTTTAATGGTTAGAAAAAAGGAATTAAAGCTTACTAATGATGACATTGAAAAAAGAGTTAAAGACATTGCTAAGTTACTAGAAATAGAAAATCTTTTAGACCGCTATCCAAGTCAATTATCTGGAGGTCAACAACAAAGAGTTGCATTGGCAAGAGCTTTGGTTAGAAAGCCAAAAGTCTGGTTGCTTGATGAACCTTTATCGAATTTAGATGCTAAGCTGAGATTGCAAATGCGAGCAGAAATTAAAAAATACCAAGCAGACCTCAATATAACAACGATTTACGTAACACATGATCAAATCGAAGCTATGTCCATGGCTGATAGAATAGCAGTTATGAATTCAGGAAGAATATTACAAATCGGTAAAGCTGAGGAATTATATAATAGACCCGAAGAAGTTTTCGTTGCTACTTTCATCGGAATACCTCCTATGAATATCATTCCTTGCGAGTATGTAGTAAAAGAAAATAGAGTATTATTAAAACATTCAAGCTTCGAATACGCTTTAGAGCAACAAATAGCTGAAAAACTTATTAAAAGTACATTAAGTAAAGAAGTATTGCTAGGAATTAGAGCCGAATACATAAAAGTAGAAAAGCTAAAAGAAAAAGGCGACATAAGAGGAAAGATTTTAATCGCAGAGATGTTGGGTGCTGAACAACTTTTAATGATTGAATTGAACGGCGCAATAATTAGAGCAAAAGCCTCTTCTAACATTAAATTCAACATAGGTGAAGAAGTTTATCTTAATTTTGATTGGTCAAAAATATTAATATTTGATAGTAAAACAAACAAATTAATTATTTAATTTATATAAATAAAGGAAGTTTCTTAAATAAAAAATTGAATTAATATGATTATTAAATAAATTTAAATAGTTAGAATCTAAAACGATTTTTAAAACTTTTTCGCTCGCTCGATTGAATAAAGCAATAAACTTTTCATCACCATAGCTTCTAATAATTTTAAAAGAATCTTCATCGATAGCTTCACATTCAAAAAATCCATACCTTAAAACTTTAAGCCTTTTTCTCAACTCAATCAATTGCTTTATAAAGTGCATTAATTCCTTATCCCATTGAGATTCATCCCAAATCATTGCTCTTCTACAATCAGGATCTTCACCACCTTCCATACCGATTTCATCCCCATAATATAATGAAGGTGAGCCGTAATTGGCGAACAAAAAAGCATACATATTATACAGAATTTCTTTAGATTTTTCAACTATGGAATATATCCTCTTGGTATCATGACTTCCTAATAGATTATATAGTGAATTAGAGACGAAATATGGCAAACTAAAATATTGTTGCATCAATTTTGCAACAAAAACATGCGAAGAAATTTTCTTATAAAGAAAAAAGTCAAGAATTAAGCGTCTTAAATCATAATTCATCGCAGAATCAGCTATTTTACCTAATGGATAATGATCAAGACCGTAGCTTATTTCCAAAATTACGACTTTATCATTTCCATATTTTTTAACCTCATTGTAAATTTCTTCGAGAAAATGATCAGGTACTGCATGTGCTACATCAATTCTGAAACCATCTACACCTTTTTCTAACCAGAATCTAACAATTTTCTTGAAATAATCTAATACTTCAGGATTTTTATGATTAAATTTAGGCATCTTCCAACTTGAAAAGAAAGCTTCATAGAACGGCTTTTCATTTAGCAATCTCTTACTTAAGTTTCCTGTTCGTAAAAATTCTAGAAAATCATTCATTATGTAAACAGGCAATCTATGAGGATCTTTTCTTAGTCTGTACCAATTCTTATACTTCGATCTTTTATTCTCTATCAAATCAAGAAACATAGGTGCTAAAGGGGCACTATGATGAATTACTAAATCTAAAATAATTTTTATCGAATTTTCATGAGCACTTTTAACGAGTTTAGAAAAATCTTCTAAATCGCCTAGATAACTATCGATACAGAAATGATCTATTACGTCATATCTATGATAAGACATAGCTTTGTAAATAGGTGTTAAATATATAGCTTCTATTTCTAGTTCTTTTAAATAATCAAGCCTTCTGATTATACCTCTTAAATCTCCGCCTAGATATATTCGACCTCTTGGAATTTCCTTCGATTTTTCAATGAAATCATAATGAGTCTCACTATCGAAGCTATCAGGAAAAATCAAATAGTAAATACAACCTAACCACCATTCTAAGTTACTTAACCCAATACCATTTGTTGTAATGAATTTTTTATCATCAATTCCCTCTAGCCCAAAATAACGAGTAAAACTACCAACATTAAGCAAAAATCTATATTTTGATACATGCCCTTCTAAGATTGCTTCATAATAATCTCTATACTCATCGCTGAATAATTTCCTAGCTTGTTCTCTTATAATTTGACCTTTTTGCTCATACTCTATAAAAACTTCCTTTACTTCATCCTTCATTGTTGTTAGCCTTATAACTGTATGATCAAGAAAATAGCTTACAAAAGAAGGATCATACTCATCATGTATTATTAAATCAGGATGAAAACCACCTTCATTATACGCATTCATTAATTGATCAATGCCCACTTCTGCAATCGAGAAATCTATTTCTTTAGATTCAATTTTAATCGGTTCTTTCTTTGGATTATCAAGATCTAAATATGCTTCAAATTTATCGTTAAAGAAAAGATAAGGATAAATTCCTTCTTTTAATTGAACTGTTAATATTGCCTTGTCTTCACGTTTTTTCATTTCAAACCTTCCTGGAAAATAAGAAGTAAATATCGATACCAGATACATTCTTTTTGCATCTCTATGCCAGTTCGTTTCAAATCTCACAACGTATTTGCCGTATCGCTTTCCATGTAGCTTTATCCTCCTTAAAATTTTATACACCAAACTAAAATTTAAATCGGAATATAAGAAATTTGTAGTGAACAGCTCTAACTCAAAGATATATAAATAAAATTTGTTAATTATTTATGAGTTATAAAATAAAAGCCATTTCTAGAATGGTTCTTGTCGGAGCAATCGTCGTAATAATTATAGTAGGCATCGCGGCTGGCCTTATTTTCACTAACTTCTTTCAAAAACCTACGCCTATAACTACAACTTCTCCTACTACAGCTACATCGCCTACTACCACTTCTCCTTCCCTTTATAGCGTACAAATAGGTAGCGCAACGATTAGGGTTCCTCAAGACTTTTATAATTTCATTTTACAAGTAAAGAATAATCAGTTAAAAGTCTCTATTAACTTCTGGACTTCAATGCTTCCTTTTGAAGTAGATAATGTGAAAAAAGTTGTTCAGGATTTCATGAGCGAATATCCTGGAATAACAGTTAAATATACAGGTACTGTTCAAAACATGAAAGAAGCGATAAAAGCTGGAGTTGTAGCTAACGATGTAGAAAATACTGCGCATGTATTCACATGGGCACATGATTGGACTGGGGAAATGGCTGATGGTGGTTATATAATTTCTATAAGCGATTATTTGCCACCTGAAACTCTTTCAGATCTTCAAAATCAATACTTATCAATTGCATATTCTGCAGGAGTCTATAAGCTAAAACTATATGGCTTACCTTGGGCTGCAGAGGCAATCGCTTTAGTAATAAATAAAAATCTCGTTTCAAATCCACCCCAAACATTTGATGATATGCTAAACATGATGAAACAATTCACTAATCCATCTCAGAACAAATTTGGCTTGGCTTATCAAATGGATCCTTATTTCTTGTATCCATTCATAACTGCTTTTGGAGGATATTATTATAATGAGGATAACGATAGCTTAGGTGTTAATTCAACAGGAACTGAACAAGGAATAAAATTCTGGATACAGAATCTTTTGCCTTACATCGATACTAGAGATCTTAGCCATGAATATCAATTAAAAGTTTTCACAGATGGCAGGGCGCCTTTTATCATCACAGGGCCTTGGGATATACCTGCAATTAAGCAGGCAGGAATTCCTATTGAAGTCGTACCTATTCCTAACATAGGAGATAAAACTCCTAAGCCTTTCTCTGGGATTAAACTACTCTGGATTACTAAATTAGTAGCTAGCGATAAGAACAGATTATTTGCATCTTTATTATTCTCAATTTGGTTTAGCCTAAACGACAACGAATTGAAAATGCTCGTTGATAAGGCAGGCTTCATTCCAGTCAAGAAAAGCGTTGTGGATTACTTAAACCAACACGTTAGTGATTATCCTATAACAGCAGGATTTGCGAATTCAGTAGCAAGGAGTATACCTATGCCTAAATCTGTTAAAATGTCTTATGTCTGGGGTGATGTATCTAATGCTTTAAACGCAATATTCACACAATATAGCCAAAAAGGCGCTGATGCAGCAATTAATTCAATAAGAACATATCTGAACCAAGCACAGCAATCAATCTTACAAAAATTCTCAGGTAAAAGTTAGAAATAATGAGTAAAAGATTAGAAGTATATCCAAAGAAAGTAGCATTATTATTAGTTAGCATTAGTTTATTTCTCTATTTATTTTTTCTTATTTGGCCCATATCATATTCAGTTTTCATTGCTTTCACTAATGCAAATGCTATAAATATTGCTTCAGATCCTAAAATTAATGAATTAAAATCAAAACTTCAAAATCTTGAAAGTTATCTAACAAAAAATAAAGAGTTCATTATATCAAAAGCAAGTGAAGCTGAGAATTATCTAAATGCAACTAAATTAGAATTAAATTTATTATATAATTATATAAATAATGCTACTTCTAAATCTTTTTCCATAACAAAATTTGATAATTATAAACAAAATATTAACTCAAACTTAACTAATGCAATAAATATTATTATAAGTAATAATACAAATCTTTATTATTATACAGATTTAAGAAATAACTTAGATGTAGTATTTAATCAAATACAAAAAGTTTGGAGTGATATTGATAACGTAATAGGGTTTAAGCTTACATATACTGATGAAGATTTAAATAAGATAAAAGGAATAATAAATAATAATCAGGCTAATATACAAAGCTATCTCACTAAAAGTATAGATGATCTTAGAGATATTAGAAGTAATTATGATAATTTTATTAAAATTGCTACAGCAGATATTTTAAACCAAATAGATAGTATTTCATTGAAATTTGTTGGAATGGATAATTTTTATACATTATTTAGAGATTCAAGATTTCCATATTCTATATTTAAGACATTACTCTTTATTTTGACAAGCGTACCTTTAAAAATTTCAGTAGGTTTGTTATTAGCATTTATTTTTTCAAGTACTATGATTTATGGAAGAAAAGTAATGCGTGCATTATTATTAATTCCATGGGCATTGCCTGTATTGTTATCTATAACGACTTGGAGAATGCTTTTTGTACCAGGTCAAGGATTTTATGCACAAATCTTCAGTGGTATATCGAACTATGATTTCAACATTTACTTACATGAATGGGATGCATTTTTAGTTTACAATTTAGTGGAAACATGGTTAGCATATCCTTTCGTAATGACTGTTACAATGGGTGCAATAGCTAGTGTTCCTAAAGAGTACATCGAGGCTGCTTACATTGATGGAGGCAATGTTTTCACTAGATTTAGAAAAATAATGTTGCCGCTAATATCTAGACCTGTACTTTTCGCTGCTATATTAACTACAGGTGCTTCTATTCAAGCATTCATGGTACCATTATTAATAAATAATGGAGGACCTACTGCTTTACTAAGTTTTCTTAACTTCCCGACAGCCTTAGGAAATACTAATGAGGTAATAATACTATATGGCTATAATAGAGCGTGGTTAGACCAACAATATGGACTTTCTACAGCATCTTTCTTGATAGCCGTTTTGATTCTTTTAGTCTTCGCAATAATTTGGTTCTATTTCGTTTATAAAAGAAGCTTTTCAAGATGAAAAAATTTAATTTTAGTATTTTTTTAATTAAACTCTCTTTAACAATCATTGCTATACTTGCAGTAGTAATCATATTATATCCATTATTATACGTAGTGTTATCTTCACTACTAGTAGGACAAGCTTTGCCTACAAGTCTTGGAGATATTTCAAGCAGAGGTTTATCGTTGCAACATTATTTATTCACAATCTCAGATCCAACGTTCATATCTTCAACGATTACAAGTATAATCGTAGCAATAATAAACATTATAATTTCTGTATTTGTAATTGTTCCTGCTGCTTATGCTTTTTCAAGATTCGAATTCCTAGGTAAAAATGCCATACTCATAGCATATTTGATTTTATCTCAAGTAGGTGGAGGCTTTGGTATAGCAGCAGTGATTGCGCTTTATATATTTTTAATAAAATTGAACATGCTAGGAATACCTGTTATAGGAAACCCCTTAATTCTTCCTTTAATTTATACAGGTTCTGCTGTACCTTTTCAAACTTGGCTTATAAAGAATTATTTCGATGTAATGCCCAGAAGTTTAGATGAAGCTGCTTTTATCGATGGAGCAAAGTGGAGACAGATAATTTTCAGAATTATTTTACCAGCATCAAGACCTGCGATGATAATCATTGCGCTCTTCGCATTTATGGGTGCATGGGGAGAATTTATAATAGCTAATTTCTTAAGGGTTGAAACTTTAGCTGCATATATATATCAAACAGCAACAGGTCAAACGATATATTGGGGAGATTTCGCTGCTAGAACACTCGTTTTCTCTATACCCATCATAATAATCTACGCAGTAGCACAAAGATATATTGGAGAGGCTATAAGATATGGAGCAGGAAAGCTTTGATAATAAGGCTTTAAAGCAAGACTAATCATGAAGATATATTTCATCCCAGAATTCTAGTTCGTATTCTTGTATAAGTCTTGCTGCTTCTTTTATTCTTTCATCTTTTTCAAGCTCAAACTTCTCCAATATTTTCAAAGCAAGATATTCAATTTCTCTTTCCCATTTTGCTTGAATGAAAAAAGATATTTCAAGGTTATATTTTTCTTTCAAGATCTTACCTATTTTAACTAAATTCTCTATGAAGATTGGGAAGTTTATTAATATTGCAATGATTTGCTCAGCAATTGAACCGAAATATGCAAGACTGAAAAAATAATGAGTATAAGCAATTGCTTTATAATTAGGTTTTATTTTCTCTTTATCGATCCCTAAAATCGAAAAAGATTCTTCTAGCCTTCTCAGTGCTTCTTGATGCCCATTAAGTAAGTTCAAAAAGAAGTCATTGTCTGGAAATTCGCTTCTTGAATACATCAAAGCTAAAGCTTTAGCATCTCTGCTTGCGATATAATATTGTTGCTCAAGGAAGTATTTTATTTTTTCAATAGTTATTTTACCCTGACTCAATTCTTCAATGAACTTATGTCTTAATATCTTCTGATTGATGTCTTGCAATTCATATCTAAGCTTTTCTAAGAATTCTAGAGGTTTCATATGAATTTTATGAACGAGGAATCTTATGAATTACTCGAATAAAATTAATGACCCATTCTTAATAAAAATTTCCCAGCAACTAGGGAATTTTTTATTTTTTCCTAATTATTACGATAAAAGATTGGTCAAAGACTATTTTATTCATGAAAAGTTTTATTCATGAAAAGGAAAAAACATTTTTACTTGAAGATCTTAGATAGAGAGCTTAAAATAGAATCTGTAGAAGATAAAGCTACAGCAATTGTAGGTCCAAGGAGAGCAGGAAAACATTCTTTTTAAAATCATCGACGTTAATAAGGTAGAATTATTTAAAATTAAGGGAGAAACTTCATGGAAATGTACAACATTAAATGTTTTCTTTCTTAGTTTCTTCCAATTCTTTTAGTATTTCCTTTCCTCTTTCATTCAATTTAATAACTAGATTTGCAAGATTTATAATAAAATCTAAAATCCATTTCTTAGCATCGTTTTTAGAGGTTATTGGAGAATATTCTCCAGCTTTATCATAACCGAGATATGAAAAAACGTGAATGGACATAGCTTGTTTAGCCAAGTCTGTGATACCAGGAAAATCTTTCTCTAACAAAGATGAATAATAAACTAATCTATTTGGAGGTGCAGTGAAACCAATCTTGTAGAAGAATTTCCTTTCTTTTTCTTGAAGTAATGATGAAAAAGATGAATGATTAACGCTTATTATTCCACTAACAAATGCCTTGAAGGCTAAGAAAGCTTTAGTTGCGGAATTTCGAAGTTTTCCTTGTTTAAGTAGCTCTATAGATATTAACGCTTCATCAATACTTTCCTCTATTCTTAACCTTCCATATTTTCTTACATCTCTTTCCCAAATTACTTTTTCACTCATTCCACATTTTATTATCAGTTAGATATAATTATTCCTTTTACTTTCCATAAAAAGTTCTACTAATGATATACAATAAAATTTTTACACTTACGAAAATTATTTAGCCGATAATAAATGTAAATATTACAAATGAATTTAATCATAAAAAAATATAAAAAGTAGCTTAGTTCAATTACTCAATTCAAATTCGTTCATTAATTGAAGAGCGCTCGCTATGATATCGATGCTCTTCAAGTATTCTTTAATAAATATTCTCTCATGCTCAGTATGCTCAAGCTTAGGATCTCCTGGACCATAAGAAATACAAGACTTAGCAAATGATTCAGCAAAATAATTCATGTCAGAAGTTCCAGCTTTGAGAATTAATTTTGGTTGTATTTTTAAATTTTTAGCAATAGATTTTTTAAAAACTTTTACTAAATAATTATTCTTATTAATTAAAATTGGATTTACTTTAGATAGAATATTAAAATTAAATTTTTTAATTTTATTTCTTATAATATTTTCTATTTCATCAATATTCAACGAAGGAGGAATTCGAACATCAAAAAATATCTTGCATTTTTTTGGATGCACGTTAGTTGAGCCCCCTGCTATTATCTTCACAGGATTGATAGTCAAAGAATTGAATAGGCTATTCCTTGAGTATTTATTTTCTAGCTCATTAAGCTCTAAAATTAAAGAAGAGGCTTCTTTGATTGAATTAAAATGCTTAGCTGACGCATGCGAACTTGAATCTATAATTTCGACTGAAAAAGAAATCCTTCCTTTGTATCCAATTGTTATTCCGCTTGTATTAGAAGGTTCGCCAAATATAGCATAATCTACATTTAAGAAATCGCTATGAATATATTGAAATCCTGAATCTTCGCTTTCTTCTCCTACTACGCATGCTAGATGAATTGTTGGATGATCTCTTTTCTCAATAACTCTTTTTGTTGCAAAAATGAAAGCGAGCAAAGAGCTTTTGGCATCAACGCTTCCTCTTGCTTGGATGTATTCATCTTTAATTTTAATCGGTATCTTTCCTTTAATTGTATCAACATGACCACAAAGCAGTAATTTCATATCATTACCTTTAACTTTAGCTAATAGATTTCCATGATGATCGATTTCAGAATTAATGCCTAGATCATTCAATAAATCTTTAAGAAACAAAATTGCTTGCTTTTCTTTCCCTGAAGGAGAATATATTTTCAAGAAATTTATCAATGATTTAACTTCCTCCATTGCGATAATGAAATTTCAAGCTTATCAATAGCTTCATCTACTTCCTTATAACCAACATTAAGAGGAGGAAGAAATCTAATTATGTTAGGTGCTGTGAAACATGTTAGCAAGCCGTTTCTTAGCATGCAATTAATCAATTCTTTTATGTCTTCATTGAATTCTAAAGCAAGCATTAAGCCTTTGCCTCTTGCTTCTTTGAAATCAAAATTAATAGTCTTTAGTTTATTTAAGAAATAATCTCCTATTACTTTCGCATTTTCCCATAGTTTTTGATTATAGATATAATTCAAGACTTCTTTTGCAACTGCGCATACTAAAGGATTGCCGCTAAAAGTACTTGTATGCTCTCCTGTCTTTAAAATATTCAATTCTTCTTTAGTTATGACACATCCAACAGGTAAGCCGCCAGCCAATCCTTTTCCAATACATAATATGTCAGGCACGATGTTCTCGTATTCAAAATAAAATAATTTTCCTGTTCTTCCTAAGCCTGTTTGGATCTCATCTAATATTAAAAGAATTCCTTTTTCATCGCAAATATCTCTTAAAGCTTTCAAATAATTTTCATTAGGTATTATAACACCAGCTTCACCTTGAATAGGTTCAACTATGATTGCTCCTGTTTGAGAATCAATTTTATTTTGTAAATCTTCAATATCGTTGAACTTTGCAAATTTTACTTCTTTAAATAAGGGTTCGAAACTTTTTCTGTATTTTTCTTTATTCGTCAAAGATAATGCACCTAAAGTTTTTCCATGGTATGCATTTTCCATAGAAATTATGACTTTCTTTTCTCTCTTTCTTACAAGTTTCATAGCTAATTCAATCGCTTCTGAGCCGCTGTTTGTAATGAAGCATCTATTCAATTCCTTAGGTAAAATTTTGAATAATGTATCAAGAAATTCAGCTCTAACATTTAGATAAAGCGATGAATGAGCAACAATTATTTTCTCTATTTGTTCGATTATTGCGTTTTTTATTATTTCATTACCATGTCCTAAAAGTGCAACTCCATAACCGCACATGAAATCAAGATAAGCTTTTTTATTAATGTCATAAACATGGAAGCCTTTAGAATGAGAAACAACAATTGGTAGTTTATAAAAACTATTGATTAAATGAAGATCTTCAATATGCTTATAATTCATCGCAGATGATCGTTTTCCTTTTCATTTCCTCAGGATTTACTAAATTCAAATCATCTGCATTACCGTTTGCGATTATTACTTTCTTAACTCCATTCTTCAAAGCATGCATTGAAGCAATTAGCTTCATTTTCATTCCTTGTCCTACCTCGCTTATCAACTTTTCACAATCTTTCTGAGACAATTTTTCAATCAATTCATTTCTTAAATAGACTCCATCAACATCTGTCAATAAGATTAGGCTTTCTGCATTCAGAGAAGAAGCAATATGCGAAGCTACCCTATCGCTATCAACGTTTAGCATTTCACCTTCTTCACTTAAAGCTATAGGAGAAATAATAGGCAAGAAGCCAAGTTCAATTAAAACAAATAAAGGATAAGGGTCTACTTTCTTTATCATTCCTGTGTAACCTCCATCAATGAAGAATTTCCTATCACCTTGTTTAATCAACAATCTCTTCTTGCGCTCTGCAATTAACATTAAACCATCCAAGCCTGTGATGCAAAAAGGTCTTACGTTATATTTTATCAAATTCAACTCTATTCTCTTTGCTATTAGCCCTGACATAACCATTGCATAGATTTTCATTGTTTCCCAATCAGTATATCTGCTTTCAATTCCAGATTCAGAAATGACGAATTTTTGTTCATGACCAAGACGCTTAGCAATCTCAGTTACTTCATCTCCGCCTCCATGAACTAAAACTAATCCCTTCATTTTGCTTGCTCTTGCTATCTCTTCATAGATTGAACTATTACAGCCTTCTCTAACTAAGCTACCTCCTAGCTTTACTATGATCATATAGGATAAGGAGAAATTTTTTCTAATCCTTCTCTTTCATTTATATTGAAAATTATGTTCATTGACTGAACAGCATTTCCTGCTGCTCCCTTTGTTAAGTTATCTAAAGCAGATAATAATACAATCCTTTTATTCCTCTCATCAACATCAAATCCTATATCGCAATAGTTTGATGAGATTAAATTTTTAGGATCAGGAAATCTATGAAATCCTTTTTCTTCTCTTACAATTCTAATGAAATATTCATCTGAATAGAAGCTCCTGTATAGTTTCCAAAGATCTTTCAAAGAAATTTCTTTTTCGAAGAAGCAATGAATCGTAGCTAATAAGCCACGAACGATATTAATAGAATGAGCTGATAAAGCTATTTTTACTTCTTTCGAATCGTTACTAAGAAATTCCTCTATTTCAGGAGTATGTCTATGATTCACTGGTTTGTATGCTCTTGTACTATTTGCTCTTTCTGAATATATTGAAGCTTGTGAAAATCTAGAACCTGAACCAGAAGAGCCCATTTTCGCATCAATTACGATAGGATTACTCTTAATCATTCCAACTTTGACGAGAGGATATAAAGCGATGAGCGAAGCAGTAGCTATGCAACCTGGACATGCAACGAGCTTTGCTTCTTTTATTTGATTTCTATTGATTTCAGGCAAACCATATGCAGCTTCTTCAAGAAGCTCAGGATAAGGATGCTTAATTTTATAGTATATTTTGTAATTTTCAGGATTCTTTAATCTAAACATCGGAGTCAAATCTATTACCTTCAAACCTCTTTTTAGAAAAATTGGGGCATATTTCAAAGAGAAATTATACGTAGAAGTTAGAAATACTACATCACAACTTAATGCTTTTTCCCATTCTTCATAACCTAAAAGTCTTATACTGATTAACTTTCTGAAATTAGGATGTACTTGGTGAAGGAATTTGTTTTTATGTGTTTCAGAGAAGAGAAATGATATTTCAACTTTTTCATGATTCAAAAGTAATCTTATTAGTTCATTTGCTACATATCCTGATGCACCAAAGATCGCTACTTTAATCATTTGTAACCAGTTCAATGATTCTAGTAGCTATATCCTCGCTAGTGCATGCTTGAGCACCTTTGAATTCAGGAGTAGGATTTACATCGTTAACTAAATATCCTTCATCACTTTCCATTACATCTATGCCAAATATTCCTCCTTTGAATAGAGATGAAATTTTTTCTGCTATCTTTTCAAGTTCATCATTTAATTCACATTTAGTAGTATAAGCTCCTTGAGCAACGTTCGTAGCCCATACACCAGCTTTTGAATTCCTATAGACGCAAGCTATTATTTCTCCTCTAGCTACGATCATTCTAATGTCTCTCGGAGGCCTTTTCACCAATTCTTGAACGTAATAAACATTATTAGGAGGATGTATAATCCCTTCATACAAATCCAATATAGGCTTCATTTGCAATTCGTTAAAGATTGGAACAACATTTCTTCCCCAGCTACCGATTATAGGTTTTAGAACAGCTTGGAAATTTAGTTCTTTAATCAATTCTTCAACTTTTTCTTTATTGAAGGATATGAAAGTCTTAGGAGTTTTTATTCCTGCTTTATTCAAAAGCAAAGTAACGAATAGCTTATTTCCTGATACGAAAGATGAAAAGAAGTCATTAACTACTTTAATTCCTATTTCTTCTAAGATCCAAGTAATGTATAAACCATGAAAATGACTTATGCAACGTTGCAATGCAATATCAAACTGTTCAAACTTAGGATTGTTTAAATTAAAGTAAATTTCGTTCAAATTAACCAAACTTACATTTATCCCTTTGTTCATAGAAGCTTCATATAGCTTTTTCTCTTCCCATCTAATGCGATCTACAAGAATGCAGAGCTTCAAGCTATTCTCCCCAATCTTCCTCTATTTTCTCAGCTTCTTTAAGTTGAATTTCTTTTTCTGTTATTTTCGTTATTTCGTATTCTGAACCGCATTCTGGACAGCTTATTACTTCACCGATTACTGCATCATCTGGTATTGGAATATCAGCATCGCATAACTCGCATTTAGCTTTCCTAATCATTTTTAATTCTATTACTTAAAATTGTAGGAAGACCCCAGTATTCGATGAAACCTATTGCTAATTTTTGATCGAAATTTGATTTGAAATAAGAAGCAATGTCTACGTTATAATTTGAATTTGGAGAAGTCCTTGATACTACTCTGTAATTTCCTTTATACAATTTCAAAGTTACTTTGCCAGATACAAGCTCCTGTGTTGAATTTATAAATGCTTCTAAGTCATTTCTCAAAGGATCCATCCATAAGCCTGAATAAACAAGCCAAGACCATTCAAAATCTACAATTCTCTTAAAAAATAATTGATTCCTGTTGAGTATAAGTTTCTCAAGCTCTTTATGTGCTTCAAGAATACAAACAGCTGCAGGGCATTCATATACCTCCCTAGATTTGAAACCTACAACTCTGTCTTCGATATGATCAATTATACCAACACCATGCTTTCCCGCTATGTTATTGAGCAAAGCTATGAGTTCGCTTAACTTCATTTCTTCTCCATTTAAAGCTACTGGTATGCCTTTTTCGAATTCTAAAGTCAAATAATAACTTTTATCTGGCGTTTTCTCTGGTATCGTAACCCATTCAAAATATTCTTCCAAAGGCTCTTTTGAAGGATCTTCAAGAATATCACCTTCGATGCTCCTTCCCCAAAGATTTTCATCGACGCTTATTTTGCTTCTCGAGAATTTGAAATCTATACCCTTAGATTTTAAATATTGCATTTCTTCATCTCTATTCATGTTCCATTCTCTTACTGGAGCAATGATTTTTAGATAAGGATTGAGAGCTTTCATCGTTACATCGAATCTTATTTGATCATTACCTTTTCCTGTACAGCCATGTGCTACATATTTTGCATTTTCTTTTTCTGCAATCTCAACAAGCTTCTTAGCAATTAGAGGCCTCGCTAAAGCAGTACTTAAAGGATATTTATCTTCGTATAACCCATTCGCTTTTATTGCTCTAGCTATATATTCATTTGCGAATTCATCGATTGCATCTATTGTATAATGAGCTATAGCCCCTAATTGCTTTGATTTATATTCAATTTCTTCAAAATCTTCTTTTTGACCTATTTTCAAAGTCACTGTTACAACATCTAGTCCATACTTTTCCTTTAGCCAAATTACTGCAGTTGAAGTATCGAGTCCACCTGAAAATCCCAATACTACCTTATCAGACATTTGGAAAAAAATTTAAGTATGAATATTTAAAAATATTGGCTATATATGACCAAAATAATAACAAAAAAACCAAAATTGGTCAAAAATAACATTACAGATTATACAAGGGAAATCGTAGAAAGCGATTATGCAATAATTCAGGCATTGAGCGAAAATTATGCAAATCTAAGTGCACTTGCAAGAAAAATAGAGCTTTTGATTAAAGAAAGAACAAATAGAAGCGTTAATATTCAAGCAATAATATCAGCATTAAAAAGAATAAGAAATAATCTTAAATTGAGTTTAAGGAAAAATTTTGAAGTAATTGCAAAGAGTAGTCTTAGCGTAAGGACAGATTTAGCAAAAATTTCAATAAAAGCTTCGAGAGAAAATGCAGAAATATTAGCTAAAATAATGCAGAAATTTAATGAATCGATAGTTCAAATATCATGGAGCCCTACAGCTTATACAATAGTTTTCGATGAAATACTATATCCTAGTTTTATTTCCTCTTTTAAAAAAGAAGAAATTTTAGAAGATAAGAAAGGATTGGCTGCAGTAATAGTTCATAGTCCTGAAAATATAATCGAAACGCCAGGTTGCGTTTCTTCAATTTTAAACAAGGTAGCTTTAAGAGAAATTAATATCGAAGATGTAGTCTCGACATATACTTATACATTGCTTTTATTTAAAAGAGAAGATGTGATCAAAGCATTTGATGCATTGAACAGTTTAATATCAGAATATAGAAGGATAAAGAGTTGAAATGAAAGACTTATTTCGTTCAAGGCTGAATAAAGCTTTATCTCAAAAAGCAAGGAAATTCTTATCTTCTTTAGAAGAAGACTTGGAATTCTTTGAAGAAGAAATAATACTAAATATTGCACACGTATCGATGCTTTTAAAGCAGGGAATAATAGATGAAAAAGAAGCTACTTACCTAATCAAAGCTTTGAAAGAAATTCAGCCAAAAGAGCTTATAGAGAACAAAGATTTTGAAGATATTCATGAATTCATCGAAGCAAAACTAATCGAAAGAACAGGAGAAATCGCTATGAAACTTCAATCAGGTAGATCTAGAAATGATGATGTTGCAACGATTACTAGAATGAAAGTTAGAAAATTATTATTGGAAATTTTAGATTTGCTTTTAAAGCTATCATCTACGCTACTAGAAAAAGCGAAAAAGGATAAAAACATAATTTTAATCTATAGGACTCATAGAAGAGATGCTCAAATTTCTAATCTTTCGCATTATTGGTTAGCACAAATCGATTCATTGCTTAGAGATGCAGAAAGAATAATTGAAGCTTATAAAAGATGCAATCTCTCGCCTTTGGGGGCCTCTGCATGTGCAGGAACGATGTTTCCTATCGATAGAGAATTCACAGCAAAAATGCTCGCCTTTGATGGTTTAATAGAAAATAGTTTAGATGCAGTTACAACGAGAGATTTCATAACAGATGCACTTCATGCTTCAGTTTCAATAATGATTAATCTTTCTAGAATTTCTGAAGATTTGATATACTGGTCAGAGAAAAGGATAATTGAATTGGATGATTCACATTGTTCAAGTTCAAGCATAATGCCTCATAAAAAGAATCCTGATGTTTTGGAACTTTTGAAAGCTAAAGCTAAAGAAGTTATATCTATACACATAGCGATAATTGAAATATTATCATCTCTACCTTCAGGATATAATAGAGAATTACAAAGAGTAAAAATTGATGCGATAAGAGGTTTGAATATTGTTAAGGAATCTTTAGATATATTCCAAGAAGTAATATCGTATTTGAAACCTAATGAGATAATCTCTTTAAAATATGCGAAGAAGAGCGAAAGTATAGCTACAGATTTAGCAGAACTTTTGGCTATAGAATTGAACGTTCCTTTCAGAGTAGCACACAAAAAAGTGGGGGAAGCTTTCAAAAAAATTGATTCAGAAAACATTGAAAATGAAATAGAGAAAATCATGAGTTCATTAGGGATAAAAGTTAAGATGAATTTCAATGAGCTGTTGATGAAAAGAAAAAGCTTAGGATCTCCTAATCCAAATGAAATTGAAAGGCTTATTAAATCTCGTGAAATGATGATTAATACTTATAAAGAGATATTAAATGAAAAATTAAATAAAATATTAAATATTTATATAAACGAATAAAAATTTTAACCTTTTTTTAATCTAAAATTTTATCAAGTTTAGAAAACAACAGTTAATCTTTCAAGAATAAAATTCATAAAGCTTTCTTGCAGTATCCTTCATAATTTGAACCAAATCTTTAATTTTAATCTTAAGAATTTTAGAAACCACCTCCCATGGTCTACCTTGAAGCACTTTCATCAAGAGCAATCTTTCTTCTTGCTCACTTAACTTTGCTCTTTCTTCTAAAGTTGTCATGAAATGAGCCTTAACTAAAACCTTTATAGCATCTGCAGCCGCTTCATAAAGCAAAAGATCTCTAAGATAATTTTCCATCCTCAATCTTTGCGAACCAGTAAACTTTGGTTCAGCTTTATACTTTCCAAAAGTTTTATACAATAAAAGCCAAGCTATTTCACTTGGTACGTCATAATAGCTATCATGCAAACTTTCAATGAATCTAATTCTAAATTCTCGATTAAGTTCTTCAAGATATTCTATTGCCTTATGGCTAAAAGGTTTCAACACAGCTACGCTGTATTCACCTGAAATAGGATTCCTTCTTGGTCCTATGAAAATCGGTACATAATTATTTTTGATTAACCAAAATCTTAGAAGATCGCCAGTTGCACCGAAGCTACTACCTATCCAATCCAAGTCTTTCGATTCTTCTTCTATGTTTTTAAGAAGCCAAGAACCTATTCCTTTTCTCCATAGTTTTGGATGGACTGCAATCCTAAAAATCCTCGTTCCTTCTAATTTTGCGAATCTTTTTAAATGCGGATAGTATCTTACTACAACGCTTGGGATTAAATGCCCTTTCACTTTTTCTATATCCTCAAGTTCGTCGATGTTTTCTTCTTTAATTCCTCCTTCATAACACATATGAAGTGCACCTACTACTTTATCCCCATAAAATGCAACTCTTACATAATGCTTAGGGGAATCTGCAAGCAACGCAATGTCATCTGGTCTATTTCTATAATGAGTAAGAATGTATAATCCAACTATCTGCCTTAATTTAGATTCCTCTTTCAAAAATAAGCTTTCTTTTTCTACTTTTTCATATACACATTTATCTACAGTAATCTCTTGTGGATTTTCTATAACTTCAGGTTCTGCATCTAGTAAAAGAATATCATATAACCACTCCTCTATTGGATCGTTTGCAGCGTATCTAATAGGCTCCTTCATCTCTATTTCAACAAGCCTTCTACCATAATATCTCCTAAGTCTATTCAAGAACCTAATAGAGAAACTCCTTCCTGTACCTTCATAACCATGAACTGTAGATGAGAATATGCATTTTTTATATCTTCTACTGAGAAAAATAAGAAATGGTATTGGGATACTTGCAGCTTCATCTACGATCCAAATATCGGCATCCTTTTTTGAAGTTATCATGAATTTAGCGTTTTTATAAGTAATATTGCAATTTACTGTGTTCACACCCTTTATCAAACCGCTTTCAACTGAAATTTTCTTGTACTTTATGTTTAAAAGTTCTAAGCCCCTGATCAAAAATTGGAAAAAGGTTTGAATGTTTTCTAATGCAGGTGCGGTAACCAGTATTTTACGAATACGCTCGTTGATTGCTAACATTCCTGCAGTACCTAACCCTAATATTGCAGATTTTCCTCTTCCTCTGTTAGATTTTATTAAAACTGATGCAAAATCCTTTGTAGTAAACCACTCAAGTACTTTCAAAACTCTTATTTGATCATTAGTAAGACATTGCTGATAAATTATCTTCGGTATAGCTTCGCCGAAACTTTCTGTAATTTGCCTTTCTTGGCTCTCACAAATTATATTGCTTTTTATGAAAGAATCCTCATCAATATAAATTACATTGTTACGATTCAAGGTCTTGGCAAAAATTCTTTTCTCGAATATTTTTTGAATTGTTTCTCCATCTTCAATCAAAATCGTTTCATGAAACTTCGTTCTCCAAGAATCTATTTTTTTATATGAAGGCCCGATCATTAAGATTAATCCTCCTCCCCTAACCAGTTCTATAAGAATTCCAATATCATTTGGTCTCATTTGTCTCGTTACATCAAGGATAAGGAAATCGCAAGTAGATCCTAGTAATTTTTCTACTTCAGAATAACTATAGCCCTGAAAGTTCATTCCTTTAATTTCTTCCGCAATTTTCGAAGCAGAGATATCTTCTTTTTCATTATAAACGAAGATTAGCTTCTCTAATTTGCTCATATTACTATATTCTGAAATTATATCTTTAAGAGAAATTTTATCCAAAATGTTTTCAGCTAAATAAATTAACAATCTATATCTAGATTTGACTATCTTATTTATTGAATCCAATAGTTCATTCTTAATTGACTCAAGATCCATTATAATTCTATATTAGGATTTTCTGAAATAAATTAGTATAAAATGTAATAATTAAGTTATATTCCAAATCTATCATGTTTTGCTAGCAAGTAAAGTTTAAATCTTAGCGACTAATTATATTTCCATGCACGAATATAGCCCGGTTAGAAGGGCTATTAGCAGGATAACGGCAATTATTATAGCGGTAATAATTGTTGCAGGAGTTGCAATAGGAATATATCTATATACGTACTTCCAACAACAAGTCATCCCACAAATGTCCATAGCCCCTACTAGCTTTGGAGTAGTTCAAGGTGAGGCGATAAACTTTACGCTTTATAATCTCAAACCTGGTTCACAAATTGTAGTATATACCGGCGACGGGAATAAAGTTAATCTAAATGCAACTTCATCGCAAATATCTTTCGTTTATAAATACAAAAATGGAGGTGTTTATTTAGTTTATGCAGATGAAATGAGTGGAGGTAAAGTAATTAGTTCTACGATTAACTCCACTCTTCAAATACGCGTTACGCCTTCTGTAGAAGAAAGCATCGCACCTTATATTTCTATACCTACCATAGGTTTTAATACTACAAAGAATCCGAATGCACCAATAGTCAACGTAGGTGAAACATTATATCTAGTTGGTGGATTCCTTCAGCCTCCTTCAAATGAGAACACAACCATAACTCAATACGTTTGGGATTTTGCAAATGGTAATAAGCTAACAATCGATGCAAATCAAACAACTTATTTACCTGTGAAGAATCCAGTCAATGTAACTTACTCTTCGCCGGGATTATATCCTGTAAGTTTGACACTCATCACAAAGAATAAATCAACTAACCTAACTTATAATACGACAGTTTACTATACTATAGCTGTAAAGGGAGGATCTCTTACTTTCTCGTTATTTAAATATAAAGGACAAATACCAAATCCGGGAGTGATAACTGTTGCAGAAAACGTTCCTGGCGGTCCTTTCTCATTTGATCCACAAATATGTTATGAAAGTGTAGGTTTTGAAGTAGTAACTAACATCTTCATGACATTATTGTTCTATAACGGATCAAGCACAACAAACTTTATTCCATATGCAGCTGAACAAATACCAACTGTTGAAAATGGTGGAATATCGAATAACTATACTACATACACTTTCAAAATAAGATCAGAATTGAGATTTTCAAACGGTGATCCTTTAACAGCTTATGATGTATGGTATTCAATTATAAGAGCTTTATTGTTTGTAGGAGGCCAACCTGGAACAGGCGATTGGATACTTGCACAATACTTAGTTGCAGGTGCTACGATAGGTGTTCCATTAGTTAAAAACGATACAAAACAGGAAGATTTCAATAAAATAATGAATGCAGTTACTTATGATAATGCAACTAATACCGTTACATTCCATTTAGTTAAACCAACACCTCCTAGTTTATTCTTCACAGCCGTTGCTGATGCCATAGGAGCTGGAATAGTTGATGCTAAATGGTTAAAACAAATAGGAGCTGGAATAACTTTCACGCCTGATGGATTTTTAGAATATCAGAAGCAAGGTAATCAAGAAAATTACAATCTACAAATGAGGAATAATCCAGTAGCTTCAGGTCCTTATATGATTCAATTATATAACCCAGGACAATCCATAGTTCTTGTTCCTAATCCTTATTATCCTGGGGTACCTGGAATTCCTAAACCGACTAATAAAGTTATAATATATTGGGTTAAAGATCCTGAAACTGCGTATAATTTATTTGTTTCAGGTGAAGCAGATATCGTTACAGGCTTACCTTCTCAATATTTCCCATCTCTAAAATCTTTAGTTGCACAAGGCCAAGCTAAAATTGAACAATTTCCAACATTATCTGAATTCTTCTTAAACTTTAATATTAAAATAGATACGGAAGGTTTGAAGAAAATAAATCCAGCTTATCATATACCTTCTGATTATTTCGCTAACTTAAAAGTTAGAAAAGCATTTGCATATGCATTTGACTATCAAAATTATATAGATAACATAGTCGGAAATAAGAAATACGGTTTTAACTTCGGTAATTTATATGCTGGTGTGATAATCAAAGGTCTACCATATTATATTCCTCCTGAAGAATTGCAAAATATTCCTACTTACAATTTAACTTATGCTAAACAGCTATTGATAGAATCAGGAATGTACAACGTTTCAGTTTACTTCCCAATCATTGTCCCATCAGGAGACACAGTAAATTATCAGGCAGCACAAATGCTTGCCCAAGCATTACATAGCATTGATCCAAATATTCAAGCAGAACCCTTGTATATGCCCTTCTCTACGATAATAGGTTATATGGTTCCTGATCAAAATCCATTACCTATGTACTACCTTGGATGGATTGCAGATTATCCACATCCAAGCGATTTCGTTGATGCAATGTATTTAGAAAATGGAACATATCCAGCACCGAATGGATGGACAGTTCAATACTTGAAATCTTTAGGTTATAATGACCAAGCTAACATGTATGATCAATTGAATAAATTAATAAAGCAAGCAGATAGCGAAACAGATCCTGTAAAGGCTAGAGAATTGTATAAGCAAGTTGAACAAATAGCGATAAATCTTTACATGTTCATCTATTTAACACAGCCGAATGCTTTCTGGGTTATAAAGCCATATATGAACGGATACAATAACGATATTTCATACCAAGAGAATCCTATGATAGGTGGAGCAGGAGATAGCTTATTCTTCTGGTGGGTTAAAGGATAAAACATATTTAAAATAATTAAATTTTAATTTTTTTTAATGAAGCTTTGGGTTTACATAGTACGTAGGTTAATAATATTAATACCTACTTTAATCGGTCTAACTTTGTTAGTTTTTATAATGATTCACCTTCAAGGTAATAATCTTTTACTTGCACAATACTTGAATCCTAGATTATCAGGTCCCGCGAAAGAAGAACAAATAAAAGCTCTTAGCGAAAGATTTCATCTCAACGATCCTATTTACATACAATATTTTTATTGGTTAGCTCAAATACTTTCAGGCGATTTAGGATATACCAATACACCTATTTATAGCGGGCCTGTAACAACTGCGATTCAATTATTTCTACCAAATACTATAATGATCACGCTTCTTGCATCTCTTTTAATTTGGTTATTAGGAATACCTTTAGGAGTTCATTCAGCAGTAAATAGAGATTCGATTTCAGATCAAACAATTAGAGTTTCAACTTTTACTTTATATGCCATGCCTATTTATTTGATAGGTATAGCATTAATTTTAATATTAGGTGTATATTTCGATATTTTGCCTTTTAATGGTTCAGTAAATCCTTTACTTGTTTCAAACGTTGACTGGTATCAAAATGGAATTTCTTATCCAACACATATTTTACTCATAGATGCTATTATTCATAACAGATTGGATATAGCATGGGATGCATTCCTTCATCTCATCATGCCATCCTTAACTTTGGCTTTAGCAATAATGGCCGCTATAATAAGAATATTAAGAGCAAGTATGCTGGAAGTCCTAGAACAAGATTACATAAAATTAGCAAGAGCTAAAGGAGTGCCTGAGAAAATCGTGATCAATTTACATGCAAGAAGGAATGCAATGTTGCCTGTCGCTACTTCATTTGGTTATACAGTTGCAGGACTTTTAGGAGGTGCAGTAATCATTGAGGCAATATTTAATTATCCGGGCATAGGTTATTGGACAACACAAGCATTGTTAGTAAATGATGTAGGAGGAATAATGGCTTCTACATTATTGTTTGGCTTAATTTTAGTATTCACAACATTAATATTAGATATAATATATGCATTCATAGATCCCAGAATAAGATACTGATGGAAACAATAATTGAAGAAAAGGAAATTGGCAGATTTAAACTAGCATTCAGCATATTTCTATCTAACAAAAGCGCTGTTGCAGGTTTCATAATATTTTTAGCCTATGTTTTAGATGCAATTATCGTTCAATTTACTCCTTGGATTTTCGGAATTAATGATCCAAATACTCTTCAATTTGATTTCGTAAATACAATTCCACAACCGCCTTCATCTCAACATATTCTTGGAACTACATATGGAGGTGTAGATCTGTTTATAGCAATAATTCAAGCAATAAGAATAGATCTAGGATATTCAGCTTTAATTGTTTTAATAGGTGCAACAATAGGACTTTTCATAGGAATAATAGCAGGATATTTTGGAGGATGGTTTGATGAATTTTTAATGAGAATCACTGATATATTCTTCGGAATACCTTATTTAGTACTTGCCCTTGCTGTAGGTTTTGCATTAGGAAGGAATATAACAAGTATGGTCATTGCATTAGTTATAATATGGTGGCCTCTTTATGCTAGATATGCAAGAAGTTTGACATTAAGCATTAAAGAAACGACATTTGTTGAAGCAGCCAGAGCTGCAGGTGTTAGTCCATTCGGTATTATGTTCAAGCATATCATGCCAAATACTTTACCTCCCATTTTAGTACAAATGAGTCTTGATTTAGGAGTAATCATGGCTATATTCGCTACGCTAACTTTTATAGGATTTTTACCAGGAGGTAACTTACCTGAGCTCGGATATTTAACAAGTTTAGGTCTTAATTACATAAGAGTAGCACCATGGGCTGTAATATTTCCAGGTATGGCTATTACAATATTCGCATTAGCAGTAAATTTAATGGGTGATGGCTTAAGAGATGTTATAGATCCAAGGAGGAGGAGTTGATGGAAAAAGAACCAATAATAAGGATTTCGAATCTTCACGTTCAATTCTATACTAGAAGAGGAATATATAAAGCTCTTAGAGGCGTAGACTTAACTCTATACAAAGGTGAAGTATTAGGAATTGCTGGAGAGAGCGGGTCAGGAAAGACTACACTGGGATTAGCGATCATGGGTTTATTTCCAAGAAATGCTATCGTTCCTCATGGAGAAATAATAATCGGTAACGGTATCGATATTCTTGAAACAATAAGAGGAAAAGTCAACTTTGAAAAAGGAAAAGTTAATTTAAGAAAAAATGAACTCTTATTGAAGAAGCTTCACAAAAACTTACAGAGAATACGAGGTAAACAAATTTCAATAGTATTTCAAGAACCTATGACTGCTTTGAATCCTGTGTTACAAATAGGATATCAAATAGCAGAAGCTATTTTTTATCATGACCCTGAAAGATTAATAAGAAGAGCTTTAGCTAGAGAAAAAGTCAAAATAGAAGATCTTAAAGAAATGATAAGGATATTGAAAGTCGAAGGTGAAAAAGGAATAAAAGAATATGCAAAAAATAAAGGAATTGAAGGAATAGAAGAACAAATAATTTCCATATGGGAAAGAGAAAACATACATGAATCTAAGAAAGAAAAGCTAATTCTAGATTTAGCTAAATATAAACCAAGCTTTCTGCAGAAAATAGGCTTAAGACTTGCAAAAAAAGGATTTACGAGAATACCAATCATTTCAAGAATTGTCAAAAGAGCATTGATTTCAGAGGGATATAAAGTAGCCATAGAATTGCTCTCGAGTATGGGAATTTCACAACCTGAGGCTGTAGTTAAACTTTATCCTCATGAACTTTCAGGAGGAATGAGACAAAGAGTAGCAATAGCTATAGCGCTCGCTAATAATCCAGATGTCGTGATCCTCGATGAGCCAACAAGTGCTTTAGATGTAACTATTCAAGCCCAAATTTTAGACTTGATAAAAAGAATAAAGAATAAAACAAATGCATCTTTCATTTTCATATCTCATGATTTATCTGTTCTTGCAGAAGTTTCAGATAGGCTAGCGATAATGTATGCTGGTAAGATAATGGAAGTTGGAAGAGTTGAACAAATATTCAGCGAACCATTACATCCTTATACTCAAATGTTAATGACAGTAATTCCGACAATCGATAAAGAAATTTTGAAACCTGCAAGAGGTAGCATTCCAGATATGAGATATCCACCACAAGGATGTGCTTTCTCTTCAAGATGTCCATTTGCTAAAGAAATTTGCTTCAAACTCGAGCCTAGAATGATAGAAGTTTCAAAAGATCACAAAGTTGCATGTATTCTTTACGAGGAGAAGAAATGATCGGAGGATTTAGATTAAAGAAGTATTTCAGCATTAAGCAAGGTATATTGGCTACTGCTTTTCTCAAAGCTATCGATGATGTAACTATTAAAATCAAGGAAGGAGAAATACTTGGCTTAGTAGGAGAAAGTGGTTCAGGAAAGACTACATTAGGAAGGATTTTAGTTGGTTTACTCAATCCAACAGAAGGTGATGTTCTATTTGAGGTCGATGAAGATACAATGGAGAAATATGAAGAAGCCTTAGCTTCAAACGATAAAGATATGATTGAAAAAATAAGCAAAAGTCATTCAATATTCAAAAAGAAAGGATCTGAAATGAAGCTTTTGAGGAGAAAAATGAGCATAGTATTTCAAGATCCATATTCATCTTTGGATCCAAGGATGAAAATTCTAGATATAATAAAAGAACCAATGATTGCAACGGGATATATGAAAGGAAAAGAAGCTGAGGATAGAGTAAAAGAATTGTTAGAAGAAGTCGGTTTATCCAAGAGCTTTGCCTATAGATATCCTCACGAATTAAGCGGAGGACAGAGACAAAGAGTAGCAATAGCAAGAGCGCTAGCTACAGATCCAAAGTTTGTTGTATTGGACGAACCTACAAGCGCTTTAGATGTTTCAGTACAAGCACAAATACTGAATTTATTGAAAGAGCTGAAAAGAAGAAGAAAAATGACCATGCTTTTAATAACCCATAACATCGCGGTAGTTAGCTATATGGCTGATAGAGTTGCAGTAATGTATGCAGGGAAACTTATGGAACTCGGTGATAAATATCAAGTACTTAAAGATCCTAGACATCCTTATACTGTAGCTCTAATTTCAGCAGTACCTCTGCCTAAACCTTTTGCTTTGAGAAATAGGATAATACTAAAAGGAGATCCTCCTAGTTTAATTTATCCTCCTAGAGGCTGTGTATTCCATCCAAGATGCCCTCTTGCATTCGAAGAATGTGGATGGACTGCTAATGAAGTGAAGGAAGATTTAAACTTCCTTTTACAAAGTAAATATTATGATATTTTTGGAGATCAAGTAAATATTGAAATTAAAGATGAAAATTCTTTAATAATAAGAAATGCGAACATTAAAGATATCGAAAGAATAATTAAAGATGAAAAGGAAATGATTAGAAGTTTAAAAAGTATAGAATCTATTGAAGAGAAAAATGGATTAATTGAAATAAAATTACATAAATTCGAAGAACCTAAATTGTATAAACTTGAAAATGAAAGAAGAGTAGCTTGCTTATTGTTTAAGAAGGTTTAACTTTTCGATTTCTTTTTTCTAACTTCAAAACTACAAGAGTAAGAATGACAATTATAGCGATGGCTAAAGCTAAATAGATATGAGTCGGTATTACAATAGGGAGAGTATCTTTATTTTCATCCAAGAGTTCAGGATCTGGTCGGAAAGATAATATCAAAGGAACATCGCATCCTGTATATTTCCTTACCAAATTCACTGCTTCCTTAACAAACTGCTCGTTGAAAGGAGCATTATAAGGTACGTAAAGCCTTGCTTCGCCACTCGTATAGCTATACCCATATCCAAAAGTCTTATTTACATTATAATATTTCTTTAAAAGAGAAGCATATTCCCAATACCCATCACCAAAGCTTCCATAACTATTATTTTTGCTATGATAATCGAAAAATTTTTTAAAGACTTGAGCTTGTTTTTCTTTAAAAGCATCTGGTGAATAACTTTCATAATAAAAAACTACTCTAACTCTGTAATATTCACCATATGTATTTATAATTTGTTTTAAGTATTGTTGATTTAATTTATCTATTAATTGAACTATAAGGCTATTAATTATTTTAATCTTATTATCATCTAACTTATATACTCCTAGATGTATTATGAATGGAAAGTATGATATGCTACCCTCAGTTAATATTCCATATTTTGTAGCTAGTTCTGTTCTAAAGCTTCTAAGTTCAGAAGACATATTGTCAATTATTTCCAACGTTTGGAGGTCTAATGGAATATCTTTATTTTCATATCTAGTTTTGAATAATTCTATGTATTTTAGAGTAAGCATCAGCTCTTTTTTAGAGATCTCATCTGTTGCATCTATTGGAACTTTAAGATAAGAAGCCCAATATACTAAAGTTGTATTGCAATCATCAAATCTCATTTTATATTGATCTAACGCGATTTTCTCGTAAACAAAATTTTCTTCCGCTTTAATATGATTATTATTAAAGAATAATAATATAACAAGAATAACAGTCAAAGTAATAATCTGTTTCTTCATATTATAAACCACAATCTAAATTTGTTGAAGGTACACATTTTATTGGTACGACATCAGGCCATTGCTTAACTACGTTTAAAGCGAGAGAAGCATACAACCAGTCTCCCCCACCACCTGTAACTATTCCATAAACAACCGCTGCATATTGCCTTATAAATCCACCGAATTCCTTGTAATAAAGGAATCTAGTATAAACAACGCCTCCGCTATCTCCATTATCTACTATAGGACCAGAATAAATAATTCCAGCTTCATTAACATCCTTTTGAATACCCATTACAGGATCAACACAGAATGTTCCAAAAGGCGAATTATCAAAACACTCTCTTTCTATATACTTTAATTTACCCCATGTCACACCTGTGGTTCTACCTGATTTATATACTACTTTATCTATATCGTTTGCAGTAGGATATCGAAACTCATATATTCCTACCTTACCGCTAGAATCTTTTAAAAAGCTTTGATTTAATTCAGCACGATTTTCGAAAATGAAAGGAGAATAATCGACAGGTCCTGGATATCCACGAGGATCTAATTGAATGATCGCTGCATCAACAATCGAATCACCAGTATCTGGGCTATCTCTTACTATATTGCCTATAAAATTACGCCAAGGAAGATTAGGAGAATCAATATGAGGTTGATAAACATAATTTGGCCACCCTTCATCACCACAATGACCTGCCGTAACAAATCCTTTTTTACCTGCAAAATTTACAGGAAAAGCCAAAGAACATATCGTTATAACAATGAAATTTATATACTGTATTTGAATCCCTCCTATTAGTGGTCTATAAGGATCATCATAATGAGGATATGAATTAGCAAAAATCGTCGTATTTGTTAATGTCGAATGTAATATTAGAAAAATCAAGAGAAATTGTACAGACATCTTAATAATAATATTGATAATCATTTATTTAATTTTTTTTTGTATATCGTTAACGAAAGATGAAATAAGCTGCAGAACTATTATTAGCTATTGTAAAGCACTTCAGTAAAACATCTCTTAAACTTGAGCTAGATTTATGGAATTTGGAAGAGATTCAACGTTCTAACTTAATGAGAATTTTTAAGCCTAATAAAGAGTGAGCTTTGATCCTCTTATTTCTCATCAAATGATAAACTTAAGAGCAAAACGATTATGAAATGGTCTTTTAAGACTGGATTAGTTAAATCGATTCTAACTTGCCTTCAATTATCATAAACTTATGCGACAGCTTAAATATTCTTCAAATAACTATTATCGCTAATACATGAATTACCCAAGACCTAAATTGAGCAAATAGCTTAAAAAATTAGATTAAAGGCGCTACTCATTTGATTAAAATTGTTAAAAAGTTTCTCAATTAGAACCTTAAAAGAAACGCTAGCAAAGTATTTCAAACATAGAAACAGCTTATCATAACATTAGCTATGAATAACGAGATTGAACCAAAAAATATACTAACATGTAAATAGCTATCAACTTATTTTACATAAATGACTAAAATCGTCGCAATCGATACAGGAGGAACTTTCACAGATATCGTTGTTTATGATGAAGAGATTAGAATTGAGAAGATTTTCACAGGCAAGAATGTGGAAGAAACAATAGAAAGAATTATGAGCAATTTTCGGGATGCTACTATTTTGCATGCTACAACGCTTGCTACAAATGCAATATTAACAAGAACAAACATACCAAAAGTGGCATTGCTAATTACAAAAGGTTTTAGAGATATAATTGAAATAGCAAGACAGAATAGACCTAGACTTTATGATTTGTTTTTCGAAAAGCCAAAGCCTTTCGTAGATAGAGATATGAGATTCGAAATAGATGAAAGGACAAATTACAAAGGAGAAATAATAAAAGAAGTAAATGATAAGGAACTAAATAATACTTTGAATGAAGCAAAGAAGAAGGGTGCTGAAGTTTTAGCTATTTGTTTCCTTCATTCTTATGCGAATCCGACTAATGAAGAAAAAACAAAAGAATTGGCGAAGAAATATTTTGAATTCATATCCACTTCTTATGAAATTGCTCCAGAACCTAGAGAATATGAAAGGGCATCAACAACTTTGATAAATGCAATATTAATGCCAATAGTATCGAGATATTTGAAAAAATTCAAAGAAGTATTCGTCATGTCTAGCTCAGGAGGCTTAATAGATAAAGAAGAAGCAATTAGTAGACCTATTCAAATAATCGAATCAGGGCCTGCAGCAGGAGTCATCGCCGCTGCTGAGCTATCGAGATTTCTCAAAATCGATAAAGCTATTAGCTTAGATATGGGAGGAACTACTGCAAAAGTTTCTACGATAATAAATTATGAGATGATGATGACTAGTGAATATGAAGTAGGTGCAGAAGTACATCATGGAAGAATAGTTAAAGGTTCAGGATATCCTATAAGATTTCCTTTCATAGATCTAGCAGAAGTATCTGCAGGAGGTAGCACAATAATTTGGCGAGATTTAGCTGGTGCTTTAAAAGTTGGTCCTAAAAGTGCAGGCTCAAATCCAGGTCCTGCATGCTATAATTTAGGTGGTGAAGAACCTACTATTACTGATGCAAATCTTTTGCTCAATAGAATAGGTGAAGAAATCTCTGGTTATAAATTATCAAGAGAACTAGCTGAAAAATCATTGAAGAAATTAGGCGAACCAGTAGAAATTGCAAAGCAAGCTATTGATTTAGCGAACTTAGAAATGGCTAGAGCAATAAGATTGGTTACAGTAGAAAGAGGATTAGATCCTTCAGAATTTTCTTTAATAGCATTTGGTGGTGCTGGACCGCAGCATGCATGCTTATTAGCTGAGGAAATAGGAATAAAGAAAGTCATAATACCTTTTCATCCTGGAGTTTTTAGTTCTTTAGGATTGCTTTTTTGCGATGAAAAATATGAAGCAAGAGCAAAGCCGGAGAAAGATTTGGAATCTAGCTTTCAAAATCTAGAAAGAAAACTTGCTATGAAATTGAAGAAAGAAAGCGTTGTATTCCAAAGATATGCAGATATGAGATATAAAGGTCAAGGATGGGAATTAATCGTTGCTTTACCTAAGCCTTGTAGTTATGAAGAAGCATGCAAGATCTTTGAAAATACACATCTTTTGAATTATGGATTCAAACTTGATCAGGATATCGAAATAATTACGATAAGAGTTTTTGCAATGTTAAGAAGAAAAATTAACATTGAAGACATAAAATATGAAACAAAAGCAACTGAAGCGAAAGCTCAATACAGAAAGGTGTTCGTTGAAGAATTTGAAGGAATACCTGTTTATTCAAGAGCTTCGCTTCCTATTGGTTTCGAAATAAAAGGACCAGCAATTATAGAAGAATATAGCTCCTCAACCTTCATACCTAATAAATGGAAAGCAAAAATTATTGATTTAGGTTTTATCGAGCTTGAAAGATGAGCTGGGAGATAATTCAAAAAGCACTAGAATTCATAGCAGAAGAAATCGGTGTTATTTTGAAAAGAGCTTCAGTATCGCCAAATATAAGAGAACGCAACGATTTCAGTTGCGGAATAATAGATGATAAAGGTCGCATCTTAGCACAAGCGGAGCACATACCTGTTCATTTAGGATCATTTAAGATAATGGCTTTGAATTTAAGAGATTACATCAAAGAACTTGAAGAGGGAGACATGATGATTCTGAACGATCCTTATATTTCAGGAACACATCTCAATGATGTAACGCTTATAGCCCCTGTATTTCATGAAAACGAACTAATATGCTTAGTTGTGAACAAGGCTCATCATGTAGATGTAGGAGGACCTTTACCTGCGAGCATAAATCCCAATGCAAGAACACTTTATGAAGAAGGAATCATAATACCGCCTATTAAGATAATAAAGCATAATCAGATCGATAAAGAAATACTGAATATAATTCTTGAAAATTTCAAAACTAAAAAAGCTGCTTATGCAGACTTAAATGCTCAAATTTCAGCTAACACTAATGGGATAAAGAGAATTAAAGAATTAATCCAAAAAAAAGGCATCAATGATTTTAAATTTTCAATAGAGAAATCGATTGAACATGCAAGAAGATTGACGATGCTTTCTATAAGTAATTTAAAAGATAAATCTTCTGAAGCAGAAGACTTTCTAGAACTAAACGATGAACTAATAAAAATAAAGGTCAAAATTAAAATAGAAGATAAATTCATCGCAGACTTCACAGGTACTTCGAAGCAAATTGAAGCACCTTTGAATGCAGTAATGGGTGTTACATTTTCAGCAGTAGCCTTTTCATTGAGATCAATCATTAAGAATGAAATACCTGTAAATGATGGGTTTTATAGTTCAATCGAAGTTATAGCAGAACAAGGTTCATTACTTAATCCTATTAAGCCTGCTCCTGTTTCTGCAGGTAATCTAGAAACAAGCCAAAGAATAGTAGATGTGATTTTCAAAGCTTTATCAAAACTCATGCCAAATTCAATTCCTGCAGCTGGTTCAGGCACCATGATGAACGTAATGATAGGAGGATATGTAAATAATGAATATTGGAGTTATTATGAAACTATTGGAGGAGGAACAGGAGCAAGACCTAATAAAAACGGTGTCTCGGGAGTCCATGTAAATATGACGAATACTTTGAATACCCCAATTGAGATAGCAGAATCTCAATACCCCTTATTTTTTACTAGTTATAGAATAAGAGAAGGAAGTGGAGGTTTAGGAAAATATCATGGAGGGGATGGAATTATTAGAAGTTTTAAGGTATTGAGCAAGTCAACGCTTTCTGTTATTTCAGATAGATTCAAAATTCAGCCTTGGGGATTACAAGGAGGAAGCGATGGTAAGACAGGAAGAATAACTTTGATTCGGAAAGATAAAGTGATTTATTTACCTAGCAAATTCACTTTAGAGTTATTTCCTAATGATGAAATAATAATTGAAACTCCTGGTGGAGGAGGATATGGAATTATCAACCAACAATCTTAATAGGTTCAATTTTTATTATTACTCTCTTTTCTCCACTTCTCCAAGGAAATTTATCCTTTCCTAGGTATTTCTTAGCAAGCTTATCTATATGAAAGTCTGCATTTTCGTAATCGAAACCTACTACCTTTCCTTTTATATAAACGCTCTTGTAGGGATTTTCCATTGAAAATATTGCTATGCCTACTCTAGGATCTCTCTTAGCATTTTTCAGTTTAGTTCTATTCTCAATAGTATTTATCAGTATCAGATCGTTTTCATGGTCTACCCATGTGACCGTAACATGAGGATAACCGTCTTTATCTATCGTTGCAAAAGAAGCAAAGTTCTTGCCTTCAATCAATTCAATAACATGCTTTGGTAATTTCATAATAATAGAATTATCATATCTTTTATAAAATTTATGATTATTGTTATATAATCTTAAATTGTAAAAAATATAGTTTTAAAAAGTGAGGTTTATAAGCCGTAATAAAAATACTAATAGAAATTGGATGAGCAAATTCAAAAGAACAGATGCATTCTTCATAGCGCTAGGCGGACAGGCTCCTTTTGTTAGCTTTTTCATATTTGGAGGTTATGTTAGTTCTTTATTAGGTCCATCAAGTGCTTTAGCAACGCTTATAGCAGGTTTGATAGTATTCGTTAACGGTCTCATTGTTAATGAATTAAGCAAGCGTTTTCCTTATTATGGTAGTTATTATGTCTTCAGTTATTTCACACTAGCTCCCTCGCTTTCATTCACAACATTCTGGACTTATCTGCTATTCAACATAGCTTATGCAATGGCCTATCTGTTTGGAACAACTTACATGCTTTCTACATTTATTTTCAAAAACGATTTTATTTCTTTTGTAATATCCCTCATCGCAATTATGTCAATTTATTTATTAGGAAAGAAACCTACGGCAAAATATGCAATAATCGCTGGCTCACTTGAACTTGCAATCATGTTTTTCTTAGGTTTATATTTCTTATTTTTAGCGAACTTTCAAATGGGAAATATTTTTGAAATTAGAGGAGACTTCGCACAAGGAATACTCTTCGCTGCAGCTATACCTACAGGTTATATAGTTCTATCTTCAATAGCTGAAGAAGTTGAAGAATCAAGAAAAATGATTGGAAGGATGATGCTTTTAATCATAGTCATAGGTACATTATTAGTTGCCTTCGATCTTTATGCTTTATCCGTATTGAACATTCCCATAATGAATGCAATTTCTATAGGCTTAAGTTTCTTGTTGTTCCCTGTAATAATATTCACCGCTATTAATGACGGTTTCCTTGGCGTTCTAGCTTATATGCTTTCAACAATAGGTTTATTTAAATCTATGAGATATGGTTTAAAAGATATATTCAAGAGAAAAACTGAATTATTCTCATTCTTTCTTTATCTTTTGTTACCCATCACTGTTTTCTACTTTGTAAATGATGCATATTCGATCTTTGAAGCTGTCACATACATATCAATGCTGGCAAATTTCTTCCTCAATGCTATGGCGGCTGCTGCATTACTAAGAGTTGCAATAACAAGGTTCATAAAAAGAAGAAGTTGGATATATCAAATGCTAATATCGATTTTCGCATTAATATCTAATACTATAATCGTTATACTCAATATTCAAAGCGGAACACCTATTTTTGTCTATATTTTCCTCGCATGGATCATAATTGGATTTTTCATTTCTTCAATCATCGAGACAGTTAAGAAGATTCAAGAAGAAATAAAAGAAGAAAGCAATCATGCTTGAAGATTTTTGAATTTCAACGAGATTAAGATCTTCATAATTCTAAATTTTACGAGCTTGATCAATAAAGTATATAACTGGTTATATTTTTAAGCGTAGACCAAAATAAGAATTATCAAAAATGTCATTTAAAGAATATGAAGGAAAAAAGGTTCTCGTAACAGGCGGAGCAGGATTCATAGGCTCAAATCTTGTAGAGAAGCTTGTTGAAATTGGAGCACATGTAGTTGTTGCTGATAATCTTTCAAGAGGTAGAATTGAGAATTTAAGAAATGTATTTAATTATATTGAATTTTATAAAGCAGATCTAACTAATTTAGATAATTGCATAAAAGTCAGTAAAGATGTAGATTACATTTTTCATCTTGCTTCAAGCGTAGGAGGAATACATTATATTTCGAAAGTGAATGTAGAACAACTTACTCCTTCGGTATTGATGAACTTGAATATGCTAGAAGCTGCTAGAATAAATGATGTTGAAAACTTTTTATTCACAAGCTCAGCTTGCATATATAGAAGCAAAACTAATTCTCTAAATGTATTTAAAGAAGAAGATGGTTATCCTGCCAATCCTCCTACAACTTATGGATGGGCAAAGATTCTAGGCGAGATTGCATGCAAGTCTTATTATAAAGATTATGGCATCAAGAGTGCTGTAGTTAGAATATTCAATGCTTATGGAGAGAAAGAAAATCTTGATTTGAAATGGGCCCACGTCATTCCATCATTGATAAGGAAAGCACTGTTATATCCTAAGGAAAGATTTGTTGTTTTTGGAGACGGCACTCAACAAAGGGCTTTCTTATATGTTAAAGATTGTGTTGAAGGACTTTTGTTAGCAATGCTTAAAGCTAACGATGCAGATCCGATTAATTTAGGTAGTGATGAAGTTGTGACGATTAATGAAGTAATAAACAAAATACTTAGAATTTTGAACAAAAAAGTCGAAATTGAATATGATTTAAGTGCAACGATTGGAGTTAAAGGTTATTGTGCTGATCTTACAAAGATGAAAGAAAAGCTAAACTGGATGCCTAAAACTAGCTTAGATGAAGGATTAAGAAGAACAATAGAATGGACAAAACATGAAATACAATTGGAGTAGCTTAAATGTTTTAGTTACAGGAGGAGCTAGCTTTATAGGAAGTCATCTTGTAGATAGACTAGTTAAACTAGGAAGCAACGTAGTGATAGCTGATAATTTCTCGAGCGGTAAATGGGAAAATTTGCAATATGAATTCATAAAAAAAGGAAAGAATGAATATGTGAATAAAGAAGGAAATATCAAGGTATTGGTTGGAGATTTGAAAGATATAAGATTCACCAGAAAAGCTCTCAAAGATATCGATGTCGTTTTTCATTTAGCTTCAGTACATGGTGGTAGAGGATACATCGCTACTCATCCTGCAGATTGCTGTACTGCGATGACGATTGATCAATTAGTATTTGAAGAAGCGAATAAGCTAGGAATTGAGAGAATATGTTATGCAAGCTCTGCATGTGTTTATCCCGTAGTGTTGCAAGAAGATCCTTCAAAAGACTATAAGCTAAAGGAAGAAGATGCAGATCCTTTTGTATATGGAAAAGCAAATGCAGATCTTGAATATGGATGGGCAAAGCTAATGGGAGAAATGGCTTTAAGAGCTTATCATAGACAATACGGCTTGAAGACATCTTCTGCAAGGATATTTACAGCGTATGGACCAAGAGAAAATGAAACACATTCTGTTATTGCATTGATAGCTAAAGCTTTCATAAAACTAGATCCATATCCTATTTGGGGTGATGGAAATCAAAGAAGAAACTATACATATATCGATGACATAATAGATGCATTAATTCTTATTTGCGAAAAAATCGAAGATGGAACTCCTATAAATGTTGGAAGAGAAGATAGCATATCCATCAATGAGCTTGCAGAATTGATATTTAAAATAACGAACTGGAGGCCTTCTAAAATTTTATATGATATGAGCAAACCTATAGGAGTCAAAGCAAGGAGTGCGGATTTAACAAGAGCAAGAAAGCTATTGAATTGGGAACCTAGAATCGATTATGAAGAAGGAGTAAAAAGAACGGTTAAATGGTATTTTGAAAACAAGGATCCTAAAGAAGTCAAAATCAAATTGGACAAACTTTTGCTTGAAAGAAGTTCATAATGCCTATAACGGTATTAGGTATAAACGATGGACATGATTGTGGAGCTGCTCTAATAAGAGATGGAAAAGTATTAGCTGCAATTCAAGAAGAAAGACTTTCAAACATAAAGCACCATAGCGGTATACCTGCAAGATCTATAAAAGAAGTATACAAAGTAGCTAAAATACATCCTTCAGAAACTGATGCCATAGCTATAGTGAGCTTAAATAGAGTTTATTCTCCCTTAGAAGAATATCCTTTAAAGGTAAGGATATATGAAAAGTTATCTCCATACATACATTGGAAATCTTTTGTTAAATTCTATGTAAGCGTTTTGCATAAGTTCAGAGATATAAAGCCTTTGATGAAAATATTCAAGGAATTGGGAATAGAAAACAAAGAAGTATTTTTCATCGAACATCATTTAGCACATGCTTCTTGTGCCTATAGAACAAGTCCTTGGGGTTATGATGAACCTATCTTAATTATGACGGCTGATGGTGCAGGTGATGGTGTTTCATCAACAGTGAACATAGCTGAAAAGGGAGAGATTAAAAGAATTGCATGGTCTACTTTTTATGATTCATTGGGAAATGCGTTCTATAGCGAAATAACGAGATATTTAGGAATGAAGCCTTGGGATCATGAATACAAGGTGATGGGTTTAGCTCCTTATGGAAAAGCTGAACATTGCATCGATAAAATGAAAAAGATAATAAGACTGAATCCAAAAAATCCTCTTGAATTTCAAAATACTTTTAGAAGTTATCTCAAATCTATGCAACCTAAGCTTAGAAAGCTTTTAGAAGGAGAAAGATTCGATAATATCGCTGCGGCATGTCAAGCATATTATGAAGAGCTTTTTATTAACTGGGTTAAGAATGCAATAAAAAAGACAGGCATAAGAAAAGTTGCATTTGCAGGAGGTAATATTTTGAATGTTAAAGCCAATAAAAGAGTTTTAGAAATGGAAGAAGTGGAAGATGCTTTCTTTTATCCAGCATGTGGAGATGATGGAACACCAGTAGGTGCAGCTTTGCAAGCTTATTATGAGATATGCAAAAGAGATGGTAAAAAGCCTGAACATCATCCTTTGGAAGACTTATACTATGGAAGTGAATATAGCGATGAAGAAATATATGAAGCAATAAAGAAAGAAGGCTTAGTTGATAAAGCTGAGAAGTATGATGATATTGAAGGAATTGTTGCAGAGCTTCTATATAAAGGAAAAATAGTTGCAAGATTTAACGGAAGATTTGAATGGGGCCCAAGAGCTTTAGGAAATAGGAGCATATTAGCGAATGCTTCTGATTTCAAAGTAGTTAGAAAGTTGAATAGTGCAATAAAACAAAGAGATTTCTGGATGCCTTTCGCACCAACAATTCTTGAAGAAAGAATGCATGAATACTTAATAAATGCAAGACCTGCTAGATACATGATATTAGCTTTTGATACTACAGAAAAAAGGGATGAAATAATCGCAGCAATACATCCACAAGATTTTACTGCAAGACCGCAAACACTAAATGAATGGAATCCTTCATACAGAAAAATTTTGAAAGAATTTGAAAGTCTTACAGGAATTGGCGGAATATTGAATACAAGCTTTAATTTGCATGGATATCCAATCGTTGGAACTCCTGAATTAGCATTGTGGACTTTCAAGAATTCAGGATTAGAATATTTGGCAATAGGAAGTTATCTAATCAAGAAGACTTCATGATATCTTTTAGCTTTTTGAAAACTTCTTCAAATTCTTCTTCCTTAAGTAAGCCAGTCCTTCTATTCCTTTGACTTGGATGATAAGAAACTATTATGTAAGGTGTATTTTCCTCTTTAATTATTAAACCATGCTTGAAATTTGGTTTTTTAATCTTATATCCATAAACTTTTTCAAATATTTTAAAGAAAGTATCAAAAGCAACCCTTCCTAACAAAACTATGTATTTTGGATTGATCAATCTAATTTCTCGAATCAAATATTCTGAACATGCTTCTATTTCTTTACTTGAAGGTTTATTGTTTGGAGGAGCACATCTTATGCTTGCAGTCAAATAGCAATTTTTCAAAACAAGACCATCATCTTTACTAATGCTGAAGGGCTGATTCGCAAATCCATATTTATGAAGAATTTTCATCAATAAATCTCCTGAAGCATCACCAGTAAACATTCTTCCTGTTCTATTTGCACCATGAGAAGCAGGAGCTAAGCCTATGATCATTAGCTCTGCATTAGGATCTCCAAATCCTGGAACAGGCTTAGCCCAATAAATCCAATCCTTATATTCTCTTTTCTTCTTCTCCGCTACCTTTTTTATGTAATCTATGAGTTCAGGACATCGTCTACAAGAAATTATATCTTTGGAAATTTTCTCCAAGGAATCTTTCTCCACTAGTTACAAGAGAAATTTCCTCTATTTTTATTTACTCGCTAAGATATCTTATATTCGTTATTAAGAAAACAGCAATGCTTTTCTACAATATCGCAAACAAATTTTTTATTGAAGTAAAACAGAAAGAAATATACTAACTGCTATATTTCATAGATAACAAAGAAAAAATAAACGAAAGAATATAAAGAAAATGAGCTGAAGTACAGAATGAACAAATTTGACCAATTACATTAATTTGTAGATATTGTAGATAAGCTATGAAAAGAATTCCTGCAATACCTAAAAACAAAATTCCAACATAGCTCTTAATTCTTAAGAACAAAAGAATTGAAATGAAGCCTATGATACCTAATATGGCAACAGGGATTCCTAAAATTCTTGAATAAGGACTTGCAATGACTAAGTCGCAGCCTCCTGATATTGGGCATGCTGTTGTGGTTATCGTTAAATAAGTCAAATATGAAGAAAGTGAAATACCTGAAAGAATTAAAGCATAAGCTAAGATGTTAAAAATATTTCTAATACTTGTAGAAGCCTTCATTAGTTTTGATTCCTAATTTATTTTCTTCTATCATCTTTATCAAAAGCGGATCAGGATCTATTCCCTCTTCAGTTATTTCTTTTAATCTTTCAATAGCAGCTACAACTCTATCAATTCCGAATTCATCAGCAAATCTGAATATGCCTTTAGGATATCCTAAGCCAAGCATTACTGCTTTATCAATATCTGATTTGGTAGCTATTCTTTCTCTTAATAAATATGCAGCTTCGTTAATAGCTAAAGCTAAGATAATTGTAGGATCTAGTTTTGTAGCCTTTTCTTTTGAAATTTCTGGCTTTTGATATTTTCCAGCTGCAGGATATGTGTAAAAACCTTTACCGGTTTTAACTCCAAATTCTTTATTCTTGAACTTTTCTTCTAATATTGGGCATAGCTTTGCCTTAAATCCTCTTTTTGTCATTATTCCGTGGATGAAATAAAAGACATCTAAACCGCTATAATCTGAAACTTCAAATACCCCCATTGGGAAATTGAGCCTATATCTTAATACTGCATCGATATCTTCAACCGTAGCTATGCCTTTATAAACCAGCATACAAGCAGTGTTAACAACTCTAGCTAAAATCCTATTGACTATGAAACCAGGAATATCCTTATTCACGATTACAATTTCTTTATCCAATTTTTTGCAAAGTGCTAAAGTTTCTTTTAATGTATCTTCGCTTGTATCTTTTCCTTTTATTATCTCAACCAATTTCATCAAGACAGGTGGATTGAAGAAATGTGTCCCTATTACTTTATCTTTTCTTTGAGTAGCTTCGGCTATTTCTGAAATTGGAAGGCTACTAGTATTGCTTGCAAGTATTGCATGTTTTGGCATTATTGAATCAGCTTTGCTAAATACATCTCTCTTCACATCTAAATCTTCGATAACAGCTTCAATCATGAAATCAGCATTTTCAAGAGCTTCTTTTATGTTAACAGTTGTCTTAATTCTTGATAGAACCTGATTAGGTTCTTCTTTTATTTGTTTTTTCTCATATAATTTCTCTAAACTCCAAGATATTCTAGATAACGCATTCTTCAAAATATCTTCTGAAACATCAGTGAGAGAAACATCGAAACCTGCAATTGCACAAATTTCTGCAATACCATGCCCCATCGTTCCAGCTCCTACAACAGCGATTTTCCTTATTTCCATGTTGAACTTTAAACATTACTAACTATTAAGTATTTTTTAGCAATACTCTTTTACTTATGATCTAATGATAGCTTAATTCTATTAATTTAATCGCTAGAAAATTAAACTTTAAACTAGAATATTTCACTGAAGCTTAATCATATATATTAGTCTTCGTGTAGAATTCTTCTTGGTGATAAAAGAACCTTATTCAACGTTAATTGAGAAATTGTTGAAGCTACTCAAGGAAAGATTTGGTGATGACCTCATTTCAATCGCTATTTATGGAAGCATTGCAAGAGGCGATAATAGAAATGATAGCGATATAGATTTGCTGATAATAGCTAAGAATCTTCCTTCAAGCATAACTGAAAGAATCAAAATCTTCGACTCGATAGAAAACTTATTAGAGGAAGATATTAATGAGCTATATTCAAAAGGTTATTATGTATTTTTCTCACCTATAATGAAGACTCCTGAAGAAGCAAAGCGTTTCTCTCCAATATATATGGATATGACAGAAGATGCAATAATCATTTATGATAAAGATAATTTTTTCTCAAATATTCTAGATAGAGTCAAAAGTAAGCTTAAAGAATTGGGATTTGAAAGAGTTTGGCTGGGTAAAAAATGGTATTGGAGAAAGAGAGATTATAAATTCGGGGAAGTGATCAATTTCGATGAATAATAAATCCTTAGCGAAATCCCATTTAAAGCAAGCAGAAGAAAGGATAAAGCATTCAAAGGAAGCTTTTCAAGAAGGAAATTATCCATATGTTGTGAGGCAATGCCAAGAAGCAGTGGAATTGTTATTAAAAGCAAGCTTGAGGTTAGTAGGAATTGAGCCTCCAAAATGGCATGATGTAGGAACAATCTTAAAAAGAGAAAGAGAAAGATTTCCAGAATGGTTCAAAAATGAAATCGATGAGCTAGCTAGCATATCTAGGACACTGAGAAAAGAAAGGGAAACTGCAATGTATGGTGACTATGAAACAGGAATGCCTCCAGAATTAATATATTCAAGGATTGATGGAGAAAATGCACTAAGGATGTGTATCAGAGTTTACGAACTTACTAAAAAATTATTTGAAGAAAAAGATGATTGAGAATTCATGAATTTTTATAATTAATCTCAAAAATCATGGATGTAAAAACTGAATTTATCTTATAATTTTCTCAACAATAACAATTTATTTTTCTTAGAATAGAAACAATTCATGCATAAGATTAAGGAAGAGATTAGAATTGAGGAAATCGAACTCAAAGTATTGAATCTTGAGGAAATGATAGAATTTTATGAGCAAATTTTAGGATTTAAAGTCCTTAAAGAGAGTAATGAATATGCCATATTAGGATCGAACAAAAATCCTTTCTTGAAATTATTAAGGGATGAGAAATCGATTAAAGAAGAATTTAATTCTGTAGGCTTATATCATGTAGCATACTTATTGCCTAATAGAAAGGATCTGGCAATAATGCTTAAGCATTTATTAGAGAAAGAAGCACCGATTGAAGGTTTTGCAGATCATTTAGTAAGCGAAGCAATTTACTTGCATGATATAGAAGGAAACGGCATAGAAATTTATTGTGATAAGCCAAGAGAAGAATGGATTAGAATTGGTAGCAAAATTGCAATGAGTACTGAACCATTAGATGTAGATCGTTTGCTTAATTTAGCGAATGGAGAATGGAAAGGAAAGAGCGATGAAACAAGAATAGGACATATACATTTGAAAGTTTCTAGCTTATCTAGAACTGAGAATTTTTACACTAAAGCATTGGGCTTAGACCTAACTTTTAGATATTATGGCGCAATTTTCTTATCGAGCGGAGGATATCATCATCATATAGGAGCAAATGTTTGGCAAAGCTTAGGAGCCCCTCCTAGAAGAGAAGATATGAGAGGATTATCTTATTTTACAATAAAGCTTCCTTCGAAAGAAGATTTCGAAGGTATCATGAAAAACTTAAGAGAAATTGGAATGAGCTATGTTTTTGAAGGAGAAAAAATTAAGATTAAAGATCCAGACAATATCAACATTATTTTAAAAATTTGAAAACTACAAAAATTCTTCTAGTATTTTCCTAGCTTCCTCTGCAGTTGGTAAAGGCTGGGCTACTAATGGAATTTCTTTAATCACTTCGAAAAGTTCATGATAAGCAGGTTTTTCTGTAACATAGAACAATCCTATAGGTATTTTTGGACCGAATTCTCTTGCTTTCTTGAATGCAGCATCTATATCTCTTGGATCATGACCTGTCTCTTCAAGCTTGTATATTCTTTGCCTAAACCAGTCATATGTATTTAACTTATTGAAAGTAACGCAAGGGCTGAAGACATCTACCAATGCAAATCCTTTATGGAGAATTCCATTTTTTATCAACATAGCTAAATGTGCAGGATCTCCTGAAAATCCTCTAGCTACGTATGTTGCTCCTCCAGCTATTGCTAAAGCAATTGGATTAACAGGCTCATCAACAACACCATAAGGTGTAGATTTAGTTTTATGACCTTTTAAGCTAGTAGGAGAAGCTTGACCTGTAGTTAAGCCATAAATTTGATTATTCATTACGATCATTGTTATGTCTGGATTCCTCCTCATTACATGTATGAAATGACCCATTCCAATTCCATATCCATCTCCATCTCCTACAGTTACGATAACCTCTAGCTTATGGTTAGCTAATTTAGCAGCAGTTGCAACAGGTAGAGCTCTTCCATGTATACCATGAAAACCATAAGTTGTAGTGAAACCAGGCAAGTTAGATGAACAACCTATTCCTGAGACTATTAAAACATCTTTTGGTTCAAGCTTCAATTCAGCTAATGCTCTTTGTAATGCATTCAATACTCCAAAATCTCCACAACCTGGACACCAATCAGGCCTTACTTCACCGATATATTTCCTTAATTCAGCTATTACTACTGTCATTTCTTAACAACCTCTATAGCTTTTTCAAATACTTGAATAGGCGTAATTGGCTCACCATCATATCTTAGCATTTTATTATCAATGCTAATACCAGTAAACATTCTAATTAATCTTCCTACTTGGGAAGTATAGTTGCTTTCAACTATCATTGTTCGCTTCGCTTTGCTTAAAATTTCATGAATTTCTTTTGCATGCATTGGATAAAGATATTTAAGCTCGAGAGCATTAGCAGTAATTCCTTCCTGCTTTAGCATATCAATTGCTTCTCTAACTGTATAAACTGTTGAACCCCAACTAATAATTGTTATTTCAGCTTCTTCTGAACCATATAACTTAGGAGGAGGAAGTTCCTTCAATACATATTCGAGCTTTCTCATCCTCTTTTCCATCATTGCATTCCTTATTTTCAACATTGAAGGTAATCCTGCAAGGACATCGCTAACTAAATTTCCTTTTTCATCATGTTCATCACTAGCAGCGACATGCATATATCTAGGAGTTCCAGGTAAAGCTCTTGGAGAAACGCCGTTTTCTGTTATCAAATATCTCTTATAATCCTTAATTTCTCCTTCTTTAACAATCCATCCCCTATCTATTTTAACATCTAAATCTATTTCTTCAATATCTAAAGTTTCAACTCTTTCAGACAAGTATAAATCTAGCAATATTATGACTGGCAATTGATATCTTTCTGCAATGTTGAATGCTTCTATTGCAGTATAATAACAATCCTTAACGCTATTTGGTGCAATGATTACTTTTGGAAAATCTCCTTGACCTGCACCTAGAACTTGGAAAACATCAGCCTGCTCTGTTTTAGTAGGTAAGCCAGTTGAAGGCCCTCCTCTTTGAGATTCAACAATAACTACAGGTGTTTCAGTCATCGCAGCTAATCCAACAGCTTCGCTCATCAATGCAAATCCTCCTCCTGAAGTTCCGCACATTGCTCTAACACCAGCTAGAGCAGCGCCAATAGCCATGTTAATTACAGCTATTTCATCTTCTGGCTGGATAACGATCATTTTACCTTTAGGTGCATGCTCAGCAAACCAATGCAAAATGCTTGAAGCAGGAGTCATGGGATATGCAGCATAGAACTTGCATCCTGCTCGATATGCACCGAAAGCTAAAGCATGATTTCCGCTCATCGTCAATCTTTTCTTTTTAGAATAGTCGAAACTCATAGCTAATTTAGCGAAGTTATTTTTAGCATATTCATAACCTGCTCTCGCTGCATTTAAGTTCATATCAATTATTTCCTTAGACTTATCGCTGAATGTTTCTTTTATTTGTTCTTCTAAAGCTTCAATTGGTAAATTTATTAAATAAGTGAAAGCTCCTATCGCTACAACGTTTTGAATTACGCTCAAAGTTGAGAATTTCCTAGCTATATCTTGCAAAGGTATTTTGTATTCTAAAAATTTTTTAATTTTCTCTTCTTCTCTGATTTGGAATTTATTAGGATCATAAATAACGATTCCTCCTTCTTTAAGCCAAGGAATATCTTCTTTTATTGCATCTTTATTCAAAGTTATTAGAATATCGAACATGTCTCCAAAATGCAATAATTTCTCATTCGAAATTCTAATTTGATACCAAACATGTCCTCCTCTGATTACTGATTGATATCCTCTAAATGCAAAAACATGCAAACCATTTCTTGAACAAAGCTTTATCACCATTTCTCCTGCAGATTCAATACCATCTCCTGCTGCACCAGCAATTCTTAAGGCAAGTGAATTATGCATCAACGTATCTATTTCGTAACCTATTTATATTTCTTGAAACTAGATTTCCAGATCAACTAGGAAAATGACAAAAACCTCGAACGGAATTTTTAAAAATTTTTAAAAAAATTCTTTAAAATTTGGAAATCGTAAAAAATAAATAGATGTATGCGATTTTAGCATATGCTAGGCACACCTATACCTGATTGGCCATACGATCCATTTTAGATAAGCTTTTATAGTAGTAAATTTCAAATTTTTTATGCTTAGTGAGAAAACTGAAACAAAAAAAGTAAAGCTTAAACCTGATGACATAATAATATTAAGAGGACTTGAAAAGTATGGACCTCGTGAAGGATTTATTAAGTTAAAGCAAAAATTAAATGAAGAAGGATTCAATGGAAGCTATAATAAGCTTATTTATAGAATTTCAAAAATGATAAAAAACAGAGTATTTCTAGTTAAAACAATCCTAGATATAAGAAAGTTCGATCTCATGGGTGTTCAAGTAAAATTCAAGACTCCTATTAAAAGGATAAATACCTTGATTGAGCTTTTGCGTTTAAATCCAACACTTGCATACTATGCAAGAAGCTATACAGGAAGTAATTTGTTTAGTTCTTTTTACATTCCAAACGATAGTTATTTAGAATTCAGAGCATTCTTAGATTTCATTCGCAATTCAGGATTAGCAGAAGTTGAGAGCCAAATTGTTGAGGAAAATATCTATCCTAGTATCGTTCTAGAATGGTACGATTTCAAAAGAGGAGAATTAATTTGTAGATTTGAAGAATTTAAAAACGAAATTCCAAGACTAATAGAGGAAGTTAGTAAAGCTAAAGAAAATCAAGAAAACAACGAAAAGAAAGAAGAAAAGATAATAAGAGTTGAGTTTCTAGATAATTGGGATATTAAGATATTAGAAAGCTTAGAAATAAATGCTATGAGCTCTTTGACTGAAATGGCTAACAAAATGAATACAGCACCCGCTTTATTGAAATACCATATCGATGAACACATCGAACCAAAGAATTTAATATACAAGTTTTTCGTCAACTTAAATCCTGAAGTATTATACAAAGACAATGTATACGTAAACTTGAACGTTAAATTCAAAGATGAAGCTTGGCAGAAAGCATTCGTTGAAGGAATTAAGAATAAGCTACTCGTTTTTTCAATTAGAAAGTTATCTGACGACTCTGCTTCAATAAAGCTGAACTTACCTTATAATGGAATTATTCCATTACAAAGATTACTTTGGGAATATATTGAAGAAGATATTCTTGAAAACTTTGAATTGAATACATTAGATCCTAGATACTCAATGTCCTATACTTTACCATGGGAAATATACAAAAATGGAAGATTTGAATATCCGCATGAAAAAATAATGCGAGAAGTTGAAGAAAGATTAACTCCTGTTATAAGAAAACTTTAAAAAATTTTTATGAAAGGTCCTATAGTTGCAGTAGGAGCTCTGATTAGGAATAAAGAAGGAAAAGTTTTGCTTGTACAATCTCCTAAATGGCTTGAAAAAAGATATAGCGTTCCAGGAGGACATGTTGAAATTTTTGAAAGATTAGAAGATGCTGTAAAAAGAGAAGTAAAAGAAGAAACAGGTTTAGATGTTTTGCCAATTAAGTTGCTTTTAATTCAGCAAGTTATAAATCCAGAGGAATTCTATGAAAAAGAAAAACACTTCATTTTCTTCGATTTCCTTTGTGAAGCAATTAATGAAGAAGTTAAGCTAGATAACGTTGAGCTTGTAGATTATGTTTGGGTTGATCCTAAAGAAGCATTGAATTTAAAGTTAGAAAGTTATACGAGAAGACTTGTGTTGAAATATCTTAGATATCTCGAAGGAGATAAAGACACTGAAATAGTTTAAAATTAACTAATATATTGTGGTAAAAGATAGGATTGGACCTGTTCAGATTGCAATAGTTTCTTTACTATCGAAAAGACCAATGAATACTTCAGAACTTTTTGAATCGCTTAGAAGATTTGGCCTAAAATCAAGGAGTTCATTCTATTCAGCTTTATCTGATTTAGAAAAAGATGGTTATATAGAAAGATTTGATGATAGCTATAAAATCACAGAGAAAGGAATTCAATTCATCGATGAAATTCCTCATTTAATAAAGAATTCTATGATGCCTATGTTTTATTTCATCTCAAACGTACTAAGCCTTTATGATTTAGAAGTCATTCCTGAAGATCCTAATAGCTTGTTGAATTATAAAAGATATCTAGAAGAAGAATTGAAAAGAGTTGAAGAAAAACTAAAGAAATGGAAGAAAATCGAAATTGAATAATCGATAAAGTATTCAAGCTATACGATGACAAACTTTATATATTCGAAAAAATAATTTTCGTTTAGATGTTCAAGATTAACTTAGTATGCGGGATTCCAACAATTTCATTCATGACTCGAATTGAAAAAGAAGACATTGAGCCGAGATATGTTATAAATGAAAAAGCTGATATTTATGAAATAATCGTTGAGCTTCCGGGCGTGAAAAAAGAAGACATTGAGCTTTATAGCTCAGAAAATTCAATTTACTTAAGTGCAAAGCGCACAGCAGGTTTACAAAAAGAATACAAGCTTAGAATTAATTTGGAATCGAAAATTGAAGATGTAAAAGCGAAATACGAAAACGGTTTGTTAGAAATAATAGCTAGGAAGAAAGGATTTACAAAAATAAAGATAGATTAAATTTTTTAAAGAATAATTTTTTATAAGCTGAATGAGCCTATTTTCCTTCATAAGCGATTTGATAATAGGTTTTATTTCAAACTATGGCTTAATTGGAGTTATCATATTGATGATTTTGGAGAGTGCTCTTTTACCTTTTCCAAGTGAAATCATAATGCCATTTAGCGGCTTCGTCGCTAACATGAAAAATGAAGGAATTGAAGGAGTTTTATTATATACTTTAGCTGGAGTATTAGGAAATTTGATCGGATCATGGATAGCTTATGCAATTGGGCTTTTAGTTAGGAAAGAAATTCTTGAAAAATATCTCAAATATTTTTTAATTAAAAAGAGTCATCTTGATAAAGCTGAGGAATGGTTCAAAAGAAACGGATATTTAGCAGTTTTTCTAGGTAGGATGATGCCTGCAATAAGAACAGTTATAAGCCTTCCAGCAGGTATTTTCAAGCTAAATCCCATTGCATTTACCATATTAACTACAATAGGAAGTTTTCCTTGGAATTTCGCTTTGACTTATATTGGTTATATTATGGGAAGCAATTGGAGCATTATACTTAGCTATTCTATTTACATCGATATCTTGATCGTTGTTGCTGTGGCAATTTTCATATTGAATTTCCTTGAAATTTTAACCTATGAAAACTTGAGAAAAAAATTTATGAAAAATAAATAGAATACATGAGATATAGCTTAAGATGAAAATTTATGCTTTGATAATTTTAATCATTTTATCATTATTCTTCATAACGTATTTCAACATACCTTTGACAATCATATTCGAGAGTTCATTGATAAAATTACCTTCTGGAATATTACCGCTTGGAAAATTAGAAGACAATGAAGAAATAAATATACTTATAGGGCTTAAGTTGAGAAACCAAGATTTTTTGGAAAGCCTTATAGCAAAGGGGATAAATCTACCTTTGGATGAGAATTTTTTAAACAATTTTTTACCTACAAATGAAGATTATCAAAAGATTTTAGATTTCATAAAAAAAGCAAATCCAGAAGAGATCACAACTTATAAAAATAGATTAATAGTAGCGTTCAAAGCGAAAGCAAGAGATGTAGAACAGTTATTGAATGTTAAATTTTACAAGTTTTTCTATAACAATTCAATTTACTATTATTCATCAGCTCCGATAATTAATTGCGAAATAGCAAAATACATTTCTGGTTTTGCAGGATTGGAAAACTTAACTAGATACAAAAATAGCTTATATTTTCAAATTTCTACTACCTTATTCACACCTCAAGAAATAAGACAAATTTATGAAATTGATAAACTCTTGAATAAGGGATATAACGGTACAGGACAAACAATTGTAATCGGTTCAGTAGGCTCTTTCAATCAAGCTGATATTGATAAGTTCACTTTGATGTTTAACCTTCCTAACCAACCAATTGAAGTTCATAAAGTTTTAGGTTACACAAGCGGGATTGAAGGTGAAACGACCATAGATATTGAATGGGCTAGAGCAATTGCTCCTGCAGCAAAAATAATTCTAGTAACCATTCCTGATTCTAGCTTTACTAGCTTTACGCAACTTTTCAATTACATTGTTAGTAATGACTTAGGAAGAATAGTTTCTACATCTTGGATAATTGAAGAAGATCTTTTAAGTAAAGATGAAATAAACATTCAACATTCAATATTTCTTTTGGGATTAGCTAAAGGTATTAACTTCTTCTTTCCTTCAGGCGATTGGGGTTCTAGTAATACACCAAGACCTTTATTTGTTTCATCAATCAATAGAACGATAAGCTATTATCCTGCTAGCGATCCTTTCGTAACTTCTGTAGGCGGGACAACATTAATTAAAAAGACGTTCGGATTTTATGAAGAAGCTTGGGGAGGAATTGATAATGGCTTAACTTATGGCTCAGGAGGAGGATTTAGCAAATTCTTTACTAGACCATTTTATCAGCCAAATCAAATAGGAAAGATGAGAGGATATCCTGATGTTTCATTGAATGCAGCTTCAAGTTCTCCATATGCAATAATATTTAATGGAAAACTTAGTGCAGGATATGGCACTAGCATATCTACTCCAATATGGGCTGCAATAACTGCAATACTTTCACAAATGAGCAAAGGCAATATTGGATTCTTAAATTATAGGCTTTACAAAATTTACAATTCAACAATATATAGCGAGGTTTTCAACGATATAACTGAAGGAACAAACGGTTATTATAATGCAACGAAAGGATGGGATCCTGTAACAGGTTTAGGTTCGCCTAAAACTTTTGAGTTATTGAACTACTTAAAAACTAACTCCAAGAGCATTTATATCATTCCTACTACTGATATTTCAATAAAAATAAAAATAAATGATAATATTGAAAGCATTCCCAAAATAATAAACTTTACTGATAAAATAAATCTTAAAATAGATTTGAATGATACAATTTATATTTCAAAAGATATAAGATATAAATACTTAAAAACATATGGAGTTATAAATTCAAATAAAACAAGTTTTAATTTAACATTAAATGAAAACAGCAATATAATAATAGTATACAACAAACAATATTTTATAAATGCTACAACTAACTTTGGATATGTTGTAGGTGCAGGATGGCAAAATGAAGGAGATTATATAACTTTAAGGGCAATAAATCCATTTTATATATTTTTCACTTTCAAAGGATGGAAAGGCGATATAAATTCAAGTTCTCCTGTTTTAAATATAAAAGTTGACAGAAACTATAACCTATATGCTGAATGGCAATTCTCTATTATAGGCTTAATATTCTTCATTTCAATTTTAGTTGCTCTTATTATAGGAATCATCCTTATATTCAGAGAATCAAGAAGATTAACAAAAAAGGCTACTCAAATAGATCAAGGATTAGGTAGCTTTGGTTATTCTTAAATTATAAACCTCGATATACTATTATGAATGAGATAGAGATATTATGGAAGAGAGGATGGAATGAAGCATGGAATCCTTTAAGCATTGATTTTGAAGAAGATGTAAAAGATTGGAATAAATTTAATGAAATACAAAAGAAATATCTCGGAGATCTTTTCAATCATCAGCTTTTTGGAGAATATGAAGTTCTTCTTGGCGTTGCTAGATTAATTTATGTAATAAAAGATGAAGATGCAAGATTTTTCCTTGCAACGCATATCAGAGATAATACTGTTCATGCAAACATATTTGAGAGATTTCTTAAAGCTGTTAAAGAACCATATCTAGGAGAGAGAAGATTGTCAGAAAGTTATTATGAATTGGTTTATAAAAGACCTAGAAAGATTCTTGAAGAACTTGAAGAGAAATATGATGAAAACAAAATTGCTTCCTTCCTTGCAATGTATTATTTAGCTACCGACGGAATACTTTATAATACAAGCTATATAGCGCTTAATGAACTCATCTTTTCAAGAAATTTGTTGAAGAATCTAGCTAAAGCTTATAGTATCATAAACGTCGATGAAAAAAGGCAAACAATGTTTGCTGCATATTATATCAAAAGATTAGCAAATAAAAATAAAGAAATTATAAAAACTGTTGAAGAAACGTTGAATGAATGTTCTCCTCTAATACTTTCCACGATTGGTTATTTCGATGAATTAGCGAAATCATTTGGAAGAAATATTGAAGAATTTGCAAGCTTATCTCAAGGAGTAATAGATGAAGAGCTTAAGATAATTGGCTTAAAGTAGCTTTATATCTTTTAACGGAAATTTTAAAACATGAGTGAAAAGAAATATATTTTTGGTTCTAAAGAATGGTTCGATGCATTCGTTCAAGTATTGAATTCTGATAAAGAATACAACAATGCTGCCAGAAACTGGGAAGACCCAATAACCTTGGTTGTAACAGAATTGCCTGAAACTGTTAAAAATTATTTTAATGCTGAGAAAATTGTAGTTAGACTTGATCTTTATCATGGTCAATGCAGAGGTTATGAATTCCTAAAAGAACCTGATGAAAAACCTTCTCCTATAACATTAACTGGAAGCTATGCAACTATGAAGAAAATTGCTCTTGGTCAGCTAGGACCTACGACTGCAATAATGACAGGCCAGCTAAAGGCTAAAGGAAATGTTTTCAAGCTTATATCAAATGCAGGTGCTTCTGCAGCTTTTGTGAATGCTTTGAAAAAAGTACCTACAGAATTCTTAGCCTAGTATGAAAGCTTTGAAATGGTATGGCCCTTATGATTTAAGAGTAGAAGAAACTGAAGAACCTAAATTAATCAAAGATACTGACGCCTTAGTAAGACCAATCTATACAGGAATATGCGGAACTGATATGCATGTCTACAAAGGATACATTAACATCGTTCCAGGAGATATAATCGGTCATGAATTCGTCGGTATAGTTGAAAAAGCAGGAAGCAAGGTGAGAAAATTCAAAGAAGGAGATAGAGTGATTGTTTCTTGTTGGATTGCAGATGGTGAATGTTGGTATTGTATTAAAGGATTTCATACACAATGCGTTAATATTAACATATTCGGCATGGGACCTTTGTATGGTGAAAGTTATCAAGGTGCTGATGCAGAACTTGTAAGAGTTCCTTATGCAGATACAATCCTAATAAAAATTCCAGACGATCTATCTTTTGAAAAAGCTTTGATGATAAGCGATGGATTGCCAGCTTCTTATGCTGGAGTTGTTGAAGGCGGATTCAATGCAGGAGATAGTGTTGGCATAGTTGGCTGTGGTCCTATTGGATTGCTTGCAGGAATGTGCGCTCAGCTATTAGGAGCTTCTCAAGTCATTGCAATAGACTTAGCAGAAACTAGGCTGAAAATAGCAAAAGAATTAGGAATGATTACTATTGATGCAAGCAAACAAAATGTAGCTGAAGAAGTAAGAAATTTGACTGATGGAAGAGGTGTAGATTTAGCTATAGATGCTGCTGGAGGAGGCGATGCTCCTTTATTAACAGCGATAGAAATTGTTCGGAGGAAAGGCAAAATATCTGTAATAGGATTTCATGTTCTTGATTATAGCTTACCAGTAGGTCAACTATGGCTTACAGAGAAAAGGATGTCATTTTCAATAGGAGATCCTATAACTTATGCTCCAGTGCTTATTGAGCTTGTAAGGAGGAATAGATTAGATCCTACGAAAATATATTCTCATATATTAAGCTTAGATGAAGCACCTAGAGGATTTGAGTTGGTAGATAAGAAAAAAGCAATTAAAGCAATAATCAAAATAAAATAATATAAATTTATACAATTTAATTTTTGCATGAAGACATACAATATACTAGGTTTAATTGGTTTCATATTATCAGCGATTGCAGCAATACTGGGGGCTACTATTTTTGGAGCAATGTTTGCTTTTATTCCATGGGGCATATCTATTTTAATAAGAAGCCCTGCATGGATGTTGCTTTCAAGAGAAATGGGTAAAGTCCTATATTTAATAACTGGCATCTTTGTACTCATCTTTGGAATTCTTAGCATATCTACACTCCTTATTGTACTTGAAATTTTGCGAGTATTAAAATTACCGATACAAGTTCCTGTTATATTATGGTCGATTTATTCACTTCTTGAATTTTTAAGTTATATTTCAACGAAAGAAAGATTATTCAGAATAGCAGCCATCAATATAGTTAGCATAATAATTATGAATCTTGCAATCGCTCCAATTAGAACACCTGAAGAAATTCAACGAGTTGGTCTACCAATTGTTATCGGTGCCTTTATAATGATGGCAGTTTCTGCAATAGCTGCTTCAATAGGTTTCTCTAAAATTAGTCGAAGGTAATTTCTGTTTTTTCAATATATCCTTGAAGAATTTCTTCAGGAATCCTAGATATCGCTATGCCCGCTATGCTATTCGAGATAGACCAAACTATAATGGATACGATTATCGTATTAGAATAAAAAATAAGAAAAATTGATATAAATACTAATATAACCGATGCTAATGTTGCATAAGAGAAAAATTCGAAGCTAAAAATAAAAAGATTAACTACTTGCAAAATTATATATAAAATAATTAAATAAAACAGAATACTTTTTGTTGAAATTAATAATAATTGATTTGCATCATATCTAAATAAAATTTGTAAAAAAGATATAAGACTATTATTTATGAAAAGTTTAATCAAAAAGTATAAAAAATATAAAGAGCAAAATATACTTATTATACCAGCTACTATCCAAATTTTTTTATGGTTTTTTATTCCAAGAAAAAACCATCCTATTGAGCTAAATATTGTCCCTATTACAAATGAGCTGAATATAAAACCAAAAGATAAAAAAGCACCTATGCTTATCCTATAAGCCATATATTACGTTTTCATCAGCTCTCTTGTAATTATGTATTTCGCTTTCTTCAAACCAAAATGCTATTTCTTTCTCTGCAACTTCTTTGCTATCAGATGCATGGACTAGATTTCTTAAAGGCCTTTTAAGTATGTTAGCAAGTTCAGGGCTATCAGTAGAGAAATCCCCTCTTATCGTTCCAGGTAATGCTTCATAAGGTCTCGTTGCACCTACGATCTTTCTAACAACTTCTATAGCTCTATTTCCTTCAATGACCATAGCTACACAAGGCCCTGAAGCAAGGAATTCTGCTAACCATCTTTTTATAATCTTACCTATTTCTATTGGATCATCTGTTCCGAAGTCTTTTTTAGGATCTATTCCTAGTTGCTTATAAACGCTTAAAGACTTGTTTGCTACAGATTTTAGCCATTCATCATCCGAAGGATAAAATCTCATAGCTTGCTCTACTGTAGGTCGTATCATTTTCAATGCAACTATTTTAAGACCTGTTTTTTCAAATCTTGAAATTATCTCGCCTATTAAGCCTCTTTGTACACCATCTGGTTTTATCATAACGAAAGTCCTTTCCATTTTTTCTAGATTCAATTTAGAAAATATATTCCTTTGTTTTTGAGAAAAAGTTTTAAGCTACTCGAATCTTTTCTAATTATGCTTGAAGTAAATAAATACGAAATATTACTGGATTTCGATGAATCAGGAAATAGCTACAAAGGAAATGTGAAAATTGAGTTGAAAACCGATGAGAACCTAGGGTTAAATGCCTCAGAAATGGAAATTAAGAAAGTAAAGGCGAATGGTAAAGAAATAACTTTCGAATATTCAAACAATATTTTGAAATTGAATCTAGGAAAATTTGAAGGAATAATCGAAGTTGATTTTGAAAAGAAAATACCTGAATCGTTGGTAGGGATATATAAGGTTAGTAGAAAAGAATTCATGATAACTACTCAATTCGAAGCTTCTCATGCAAGAGATATGTTTCCATGTATAGATCATCCTGCATACAAAGCCATTTTCGAATTAACAGTTAAAATAAGAAAGGATTTAGATGCAATCTCAAACATGCCTATTGAAAAAATTGAATTCGAAGGTGAAAAGAAATTAATAAAGTTCAAGCCAACGCCTAGAATGTCTACATATTTATTGTATCTAGGAATTTCAAAATTTGAAGAAATTAAAGACAAATACAGAAACGTTGATGTAATTGTAGCTACTACGCCAGGAAAGATTTCAAAAGGTAAATTAGCTTTGGATTTTGCTAAGAGTTTCTTAGAATTTTATGAAAAATATTATGGAATCGAATATTCTTTACCTAAGCTACACCTAATAGCTGTTCCTGAATTCGCTTATGGAGCAATGGAAAATTGGGGTGCAATAACGTTTAGAGAAGCTGCTTTATTGCTTGATGAAAATTCTCCTTTAAGTCACAAAAGACGTGTAGCTACTACAGTTGCTCATGAATTAGCTCATTTATGGTTCGGAGATTTGGTAACGATGAAATGGTGGGATGATCTTTGGCTTAATGAATCGTTTGCAACATTTATGAGCTATAAGGCTGTAGCATCAAAATATCCTGAATGGAGAGTCCAAGATAATTTCTTCCTTAATGAACAAGCTATTGCATTCAACAAGGATGCCTTAGCAAGTACGCATCCTATAGAAGCTAAAGTGAAAGAACCTGAAGAAGTTGAGCAATTATTCGATGAAATAAGCTATAGCAAAGGGGCAAGTGTTTTGAGAATGATAGAATCTTATTTAGGCGAAGAAGAATTTAGAAAAGGAATTCAAATTTACTTGAAAAAATTCAGCTACGGAAATGCAGAAGGAAAGGATCTATGGTTGAGCTTGGAGGAAGCAAGCAAGAAAGGAGTTGAAAAGATAATGCAAGAATGGATAAAGAAGAAAGGATATCCTTATATATCAATAAGGGTTGAAGGAGAAAAAATAAAGATAAGACAAGAAAGGTTCTCGTTTAATGAAAAAAGTGAAGAAATATGGCCAATACCATTAACCCTCGAAGTAAACGGTAAAATGAAGAATTTCATTTTCGATAAGAAAGAAGATATAATTGATTTAGGTGAAGAAATTAAAAAGATTAAAGTAAATTTGAATAGAGCTGGATTTTACAGAGTATTCTACGAGAATTTAAGCCATGTAATAGAAGCTGATTTGAGTAAAGAAGAGAAATTTGGACTCATCAATGATTATTTTGCGTTTTTGCTTGCAGGAATGATAAGTGCTGACCGCTATGAAGAGCTAGTAAGATATTTCATGAATGTCGAAGATAATCTCTTAGCTCTTGAGATATCTGATGAGCTTTATACTTTAGCTTTATTGAATCCAAAGAGATTCAAGAAATTGGCAATAGAGTTTCATAATAGACAATATGAAATATGGAAGGATAAGAAAGATGAATTAAGCAGATCAGTGTTAGGTAGGATATGTGAAAGATTAAGCATTCTAAGTAAAGAATTTGCTGAAAAGTTCTCTTCAGTATACAAGGACTATGAGAGAATAGATCCTAATTTGAAGCAAGCGTTGTTAATCGCATATATTAGAACTAAAGGAGAAGAAGCATTTTATGAATTGGTTGAAAGATATAGAAAGGAAATATTTGATGAAGAAAGAGAAAGATTACTCACCGCTTTGATAAATGCAAGTGAACCACACTTAGTATTGACAACAACAGGTATGATTTTTACTGGAGAAATAAAGAGACAAGATGTAAGATTCGTATTATATCATATTGCAAGAAATCCTGATGTAAGAAATGCTGCATGGATTTGGCTTAGAACCAACTTCGACTCTTTAGCTAATATCTATTCAGGAACTGGCATATTTGGAAGACTTTTACCTCAAGTAATACCTTTCTTAGGAATAGGAAGAGAAGAAGAAGTAGAGAAATTTTTGAAAGAGAAGAAAATACCAGAGATAACGAGTGGAATAAGAGATAGCTTAGAATTGCTAAAAGTATATTCAAGAATTTCTAAGATTTAAGGAAATCATCAAGAGTTTTCTTTTCTTTTTTCATTTTATTATATACATTCATAAAAAGTTCAAAATCTTTCATCAAAGTTTCTTCTTTTGAAGGATTATACAAAGCTACCGCAGGATGATAAGTTGCAAAATAATATCTGCCTTCTTTTTCTATTAGTTTTCCTCTAACATTTGATACGCTTTTAACGCCTAATAAATGTCTTGTTGCAACATTACCAAGCAATAGAATTATTTTTGGAGAAATTAGTTCTATTTGTTTTTCAAGATAATTTTGCATGCAAGTTTTAGCCTCATCATCATAGGGCTCTCTATTCTCTGGAGGCCTGCATTTAACTACATTAGTTATGAAAACATCATTTCTATTCAAGCCTATATGCTCAAGCATCTTATCTAAAACCTTACCTGCTCTTCCTACAAAAGGCCTTCCTTGTTTATCTTCTTCTTCTCCAGGCGCTTCACCGATGATCATTATTTCTGCATTATAATTTCCTTCACCTGGTACAGCAAATTTCCTATTCAAATGTAATCTACAAAGCTTACATGCTTTAATTTTTCTCTCAATATTCTTTAATTCTTCAATATTCAAGTTTAGATAGCTCTTTAACTACTTCATTAAAACTTGAAAAAGATTTGAAAGTTAAATTGCTTTCCTTACATTTTTGTTCCAAGACTGAATCCTTAACCGCGAAAACTAAATTTGCATCCTTTGCAGCCCAAAAGTCATTGAAGCCATCTCCTATGTAAATCACGAAGAAACCTTTCTCTTTATATTCATTTACTATAGCCTGTTTGAAATTCTTGTATCTTTTCTTATCATAAGAAGGTTGATATAGTATCAAAGAACCATCTTTCTCAATGACATTCATGCAATAACACGTTACTTTGAAATTATTTTTATTGATTAAATGATGGATGTAAAAACTCAAGCCTGCACTTGCGATTACAAGCTCAATAGATTTATCTTCGCAATATTTTGCAAAATCATAGAATCCTTCTCTTATGTTCAAATACTTCAAAGATGCATTGAATAAAGCATTCAAGCCTGCATGCTTTATCAAATCGAATTGCTTCGAAACTGCTTCTTCTAAGCTAAGCTCTCCTTTTTCTACAAGATAGTCGTAATAACGCCAATCTTCTTTTGTGAATTCATCTAAAAGCCTTTCAAAAACATCTTCATAAACAACAGTACCATCGAAATCAAGTATGGAAGCAATTTGCATTAAATTTGCTTTATTGAAATATCATTTAAATCTTTCCATCTAACTGCCATTAGTATTTGTGCACTTTCTCTATTCCCAGAAACTTTAGGAAAGATTGTGAAATTTTGAGAAACTTGTCTAGCGAAGTCTTCAATCTCCTCATATGTAGGACTGAATTCTAAAGCTTGCTTCATTAGCTCGCCTCTATCTATTTGTATTAAAGGAGGTATCATTCCAAGTCTTACAAGCATCATTGGAGCATGACCGCTTATAGCATATCCTTTTATTTCTAAGAAATCTGGATTTGCTTTCAAAGCAAGCTTTCTATATCCTTCAGGATTCACCATATTTACATATTTCACAGCTGTGATCCTCATAACAGTCCTGCAAGGTAGTTTTCCTAAAATTTCCAAAGTTTTGTTCAACCTTTCCCAAAGAAATCTAGAACTTGGCTGGTATGGATATACTGAAGATGTTGTTTTTAAATAAGTCTCATAATCAGGACCTTGTACTGTTACATAAAGCTGTGTTGGCAAGTTACCTTCTTCCCATAGTTGAATTATTCTTTCAGGAAAAGTTCCATTCGTTACAAGAAAAGTAGATATCCCTCTTTTTCTAAAAGCAGCTATTAACTCACCTATTCTAGGATAAATCGTTGGCTCACCATCATAAGAAATTGCCACATGTTTTGGATTCATGGCTTTTTTATGAGTTTCAATTATTTCTTCAAGAGTCGTGAAATATTTTGCAAGAACTTCTTTTGCTTCTTCATCGCTCAGAGCTTTATTAACGATTTTCTCATTTACTTGATAAGTATTATTATCTATTCTCAAAACCAAACCTGAATTATACAAATCTAAGAAAGCTTCTCTTACTTTGTTATTTGAAGTACCATAACTTTCTGCAACTTCTTTTACTGTTATGACTTTCTTTATACTTATTAACTTTAATGCATGTAAAGCAATATTATAATTTTCAATACATTTTTCTAAACTTTCTTCAACAATACTTTTCTGAGTCTTTATCAATTCTTCAACAATAACTTCAGGATCATCATAACCTTTGAAAACTTTGGGCCTACTCTCAACGCTTCTCCAACAAAAAACGCATGCCAAATTGCAACCTTTAAAAGAAGTAGATTGAATACAACCAAAGCTATCAATTCCAAATTCATGTTTATAACAATGCCTTCTACCTCCTGTCCTAAGACTTTCTTCAAACCAATAGCATGGTTTATATGATGCATGCTTATATTTTCCTATTTCAACTTCTCTGTCTACGAAGAATGGCATTCCTTAGATAATAGTTTATAGTCGTTTATAAATGCTTTTATATTTTCTAAATAAAGGATAATTGATGAAAAGGAGTCTGGCATATCTAATGCTTTTCTATGAATCCAATAAACCTCTTAGATTAAATGATGTTGCAAAAAAATTAAATGTAAAAAAACCTTCTGCTTTAGAAACAATTTCTAGATTAATTGTTAAAGGATATTTAACTAAAATTGAAAGAGGTAAATTTCAAATCTCTGAAAAAGGCAAGGAATATGTTGAAGAAATAATATGGAGACATGCAGTTCTAGAATGGACCTTCATGAATAAGCTAAACATAAAGAATAAAGATATTTGTAAAGCAATAAGCGAATTCGAAGAATTGTTACCTAAAGAAATAATAGAAAAGCTTTGTGAAATGAATGAGCATCCTGATACATGCCCTCATAATATTAAAATACCTCATCCAGGCTCGATATCTAGTTCAAGAAAATACAAATACTGTGAAGTTTAAATAGCAGTTATTAAATACTTCAAATAGACTTGCTAAGAGAGCCTGCAATAAGAGTTGCACTAGTATCTTTGTTTCTAACACTCACAATACTTTCTGCAAGAAGTATTGCATTCATAATAAGCAATAGCCTTGTTGTTTTAGCTGATACTTTTCATTCAATATTTGATATCATAGCAGGTATCGTAGCAATATATGCATTGAAAACAGCAAGAAAACCTCCAGATGAAGAACATACTTATGGTCATGGTAAAGCAGAAAATTTAGGTGCACTATATGAGGCTACTTCATTAATGATAGTTTGTATCTTAATATTCTATGAAGCAATAAACAGATTATTCTTCAAAGAAATAAGTGAAGTAAATTATAATCTAATAGTTCTATCAATAGTATTAACAACATTATTCGTCGATATATGGAGATCTTATGCATTAAAAAAAGCAGCAAAGAAATATTCGAGTCAAGTTCTTGAAGGTGATAGTTTGCATTATTTAAGCGATGCAGCGATAACGACATCTGTTCTTGGAACGATAATAATAGGAATGATATTCTTCAATGGTTCTAGTGTTGTTATTTTAGATTCAACTGTTGCTTTCTTCCTAGCTACATATTTCATTTTTTCAGGCATCAGGTTAGCTAAGAAATCAATAGACGAATTGCTAGATAGAGCACCTCCAGGCGTCATTCAGGAAATAAATGCAACTATTAAAGAGCTTAACTGCATACCTTTAAGAGTTAGAGCTAGAAAATCAGGGAGCAAGCTATTCATCGATTCAATAGTCTGCATACCTAAGAGCCTAACTGCTACACAAGCTCATGAGCTTGCTGAGATCATTGAAAAGAAATTGAGAACAAAACTGAATTATAAAGAAATCGATATGATCATTCATATGGAACCTTTGTTAAGTTTGAAGGAAGATGAGATAAGGAGAGGAATTCAAAGAATTGTAAGTGATTTAGGAATCTCAGCTCATAACGTGATGATTGAACAAAGCGGCGAAAAGTATGATATAAGACTTCATGCTGAAATACCAGCTAGATTGAATCTTAATGAAGCCCATGATAAAATAACAATACTTGAGAAGAAAATAAAAGAAGATATAAAAGAAGTTGAAAAAGTCATTATACATATTGAACCATATAGAGAAATTAAACAAGATATTGCTGATATAGTTAAAAAAGTTTTGATACAAAATCCTAAAATTTCACAAAAAATGTCTATAAGTTCTGTTTTGGTAAGTAACATAGAAAATAAGACTTATTTAGATTTGATTTGTAAGTTTTCTAAAGATATGAGCATTGAAGAAGTCCATAAGTTAACAGCAAGTTTTGAATCTTTACTAAGAGAAATATTAGGAGATGATGTAATAATAACGATTCATCAAGAACCTATTTGATGGAAGAAAGATTGAGATTTATAGAAGAAGAGGTTAGGAGAGGTAATTATGCTTTGAAAAAGCTAGGCTTTTGGGAAATCGTAGAGGAAGCAAAAAAGAATAGAGAAATAGCATTGAAATACGGAAAGAAAATTGCAGAAATTAATAGATTAGTTTTTGAGAAAAAATGGAAGAGAAAGTATAATGTTCAATTTGGTTTAATTATATTATTTTTGATTTCTGTTTTTTGCATTTTCTCATATCCTTTAACGATTGGAAATAAGCTTTATTTGAGTATTTATTTTCCTCTCGCTTCGTTCATACTTTCTGCAACGCTTCATCCAATAACTCAATACTTAGTAGGTAGGATGTTAGGAATAAGGTTCATTTATATTTATTTAAGAGGTATATACATTTTTTCTCGAAATTCTAAAGGTAAGATACATATTGAACCTGCTTTGAAGCTTGATTATGAAAGTTATCTTAATGCAACACCTCTTAAGAGGGCAATAATGCATGTTTCAGGAACTTTTGTAACAATTGCTATAGTATTCTTTTTCTTTATAGAATCGTTTTATTTTGAATTATTTGACTGGTCTAGGATAATATGCGGTATAATAGCAATTAGTTATTTGTTAACAGAAATAATATACAGCCCAAGATATGCAGCTTGGAAGCATTTCAAAGAAGAAATTAAGATATGGAATATGCTAAAATCAAGAAAGCTATAATTTAGCTAGCATATTTTTCAAATAGTTTATCTTTAGTTTTTCTTCTTTCAATAATTCTTCACGAACATCTTTTATGCTTTTTTCATATTCTTCTCTATAGTGCTTATCCTTAAGCTTCTCTATAGCTAAAAGGAAATCATCGACATTCTTTGCTAAAATTACTTTATTCTTAAACAATTCTTCAAGAGTATTAGTTTTCGAACAAATCAGAGCTTTATTGAATGATATTGCTTCGAAGGCTAAGGATAGCGAAGTATATTCTCTTTTAGTGAAAGCTATTACAACATCTGCACTCTTGAGAATTTTAAGATAATCCTCATATCTCAAATAACCTAAATTGATCATATTAGGGATTTTAACCTTCTTCTTTGAAGTATAAAGAAATAACGCTGAGTCCTTCAGCTTTTCAGCTAATTTCTTTATTGAATTCAATGGCTCATCTCCTAAGAAAGATAATGTTGTAAAAATTGTAAATTTTGGAAAAATCTTTAACTCCTTAATTTCATTTTTCAACAAAGGATCTTTTAAAACAAAAACTCTTTTGATTAAGCTTTGATTTATGATTGATTTTATTGTCTCATTATGGACTATTATTAAATTTACTTTTCTCAAAAACTTTACAAATGGTTTGTTTAATAATCTCCCTTTAATATTATTATATACAAGAAAGCCAGTATGCATATCTACAATTAAGTTAAATTTTAAAATCTCTTTTAAAAGAACTAAAAAAGCGAAAGGCAAACCTTGTGTAAGTTGAAGAAATATTGCCTTAGGTCTTTTTCTCAATATAAGAATAGTTACGCAAATCATTGAAAATAGATATGGAAAATCCTCAACATAACTTAAGATCTCAGCATTCAATTCTTTAGCAAGCCTCCTCGTTCTTGCAGCTGTATTTTTGAAAGCGATGAAAATGATGTTAGACACAATTTGAATTAAAAATTACAAATTAAAATTATACCGCCATCTTAAAATATGCCTTAATCAATCTCAACATGTGTTAGACTCTAAAATTATATTAGATGCGAACGATTACGATTATTATTCATTCATTGAAGAAACTATTAAGCCTGAAATTGTAGATATTAGATTTAAAGATTTAATTCCTGAATTCAGCGAGATTGAAATTGGAGATAAGAATCTTTACAAACATCAATATGCTTCATATGAAGCTTTAGTTAAAGGAAAAAATTTGATATTAAGATCAGGAACAGGCTCAGGTAAGACTGAAGCATGGCTCATTTATAGTATAAAACATAAAGTGCCTACGCTTGCTATATATCCAACATTAGCATTGGCAAATGATCAAATAAAGCGAATAGATTTATATTCAGAAAAAACGAATCTTCGAAGCTTAGCCCTTGATGCAAACAAGCGAGAGGTACTGATTCATGAATATGGAAGAGCAAAGCTTAGGGGCATAATAACTCAACTCGATCTATTAGTCACTAATCCAGCTCTTTTAATGAACGAAATAAAGAAATTATTAAAAGGAAAACCTGCTTTGATTTCAGGCTTTCTTAATAAGGTTAAGCTGGTTATGATTGATGAAATAGATTTCTATTCTCCCAGAGAAATAGCGCTCTTACTTGGCTTGATCGATCTCATGAGAAACTTCACGAATTCTAACTTTCAAATCGCTACTCTTTCTGCAATGATAGAGAATCCTGAAGACTTAGCTTCTTTTTATACAAAGCTAAACGGTAGAGAAACCGAAATAATAGAAGGTAAAAGATTTCGTGTAGAAAATAGGACTTATGTAGTATTAGGAAAGAATATAAAAAAGATTTGGGAAAGATTCAAGAAATATAAGAATCTCATCGAATCTAACATTGCCAATGAAGATTTAAAGGCTTTTGAAGACTTCGAGTATTTTAAAAGAAATTTCTACAAGTTCTATGAAATAGCTAAAGCTTTGAAAATAGATCTAGGAGAGATAGATTTCGATCCAATTGATCTTTTATCAAATTACGTAAGAGATAAGCATGTAACATTAGTCTTTACACGTAGCATAAATAAAGCTGAAGAAGTAGCAAGAAAACTTAAAAACGTTTTAAATGGAGATATAGCAAAACGTGTTGCTTCACATCATCATTTGATAGATAAGGAAGAAAGGAAGAGAGCAGAAGAAGGGGCTAGAAGTGGAATCGTGAAAATCTTAATTTCTCCGAGAACTCTTTCTCAAGGAATAGATATAGGAACTGTTGGAAGAATAGTGCATTTCGGATTACCTGAAAGTTTGAGAGAATTTTACCAAAGAGAAGGAAGAAAAGGGAGAAGATTGGATCTGAACTTTTCTGAAACTATAATAATTCCTTATGGTAGCTGGGATAGAAAACTTTTAACAAGAGGAATAGAGGCGCTTTATCAATGGCTACAACTTCCTATTGAAAAAATCATCGTGAACGTAGATAACAAATATAGAATATTGTTTGAAGCAATAATGAAGTTTCAATCACCAAGGCTTAAAAAGTTATTGAACGATGAAGAAATAAAATTGCTAAAAGAGCTCAGATTAGTAAAAGGAGATGAACTAACTGATAGAGGTCTAGAAGTAGAGAGAAAATTGCAGTTCTATGAATTTGCACCTCCATATGGCATTAATAGAATACTGAAGACAGGAGAGGAAAGAATATACTTGCCTGAGATATCACACGTTGATTTAGTTGAAAAATTCCAGCCAGGATGCTTTGATCCTTCTAATGAAGCAATCGTAGTAGCGCATAACATTAGCGGAGGATATTCAAGAATCGTATCTGCGGTGATCGAAGAAGAAATGAGATGGCAAAATCTCGTTAAAAAAGATGAATTATTACCTGCTTTAGAAGAATATGAAGAATATAAGTACAAATGGGGTGAGACGCCAGATTTGATATATGATTATATGATTGGAAAGCTGAGCTCCGAAGTGCTATGTGTTGTTCATCCTCCAAACGGTTTTGGAAAATATTACAAAATACCAAATAGAGTTTATTGGAACATTAGAAGTAGCAAGCCTAGAATCAAAGTAATCAAAGATAAAACATTAGTTTATTATGAAAGAGCAAAGATAGAATTGCCTACAGCAACATATGGGAAGTATTCAGACTATACTTATGGAGCTTTTTATGAGCTCGATCCTTCTGAAGATGTGAATTCGATAAGAATTGGATTAGCATTTATGATGATAGTATTGAGGAAAAAGCTAAGAATTCCTTTCGAAACTATATTGTATGACGTAGGTAAATTCGGAGATAAAAAGTTCTTATCGCTTCATGAACCAAACAGCGCAGGTTTGATAGAAAAGCTTGATTGGATAGAAATTAAAAAGATCATTGAAGAATACAAGCCTGAAGTTATAGATGAAATACTATTTGAAGCATTAGATGAATATACATATGCAGATTTCATATCTAAAAACTTAGACTGGGAATATGCAAAAAGATATGCCATAAAGGCACTTGATTATATATTGCTTAAAGAAAAGCTGAAAGTAAAGTTTAAAGATATTGAAGTCATAATTCCCAAACCTTCAAAAGCATTGAAGCTTTTAGCTTTAGATTTGATTTGGCTTCCTTTAAAAGAAGAACTTGGTAGGAAATCTGGAATGTTAGCATTGGCATTTTATGATGGAGAAGATTTGAATTCCTTTGGATTTATAGTCGAAGAAGGAAGGGTTAGGAATTTCGAAGAAGCTAATAAGTTATTAACTAAGTTCATCGATGAAGAATTTTCATTGTTGATATATGATTTAAAAGCGAAAAAAGAAATGCTCAATGAGCTCTATTTAAGAAGTTTTGATTTCATTCTTGATTCGATGGCTAGAGCTGATAAAGTTAAAGACGTAAAAGAAATAATAACAAAAAATTTAGATATTTCACTTGCTCCTCTTGAGGAAATAGAGAAATTCGCTGAAATTCAAAGAGAAGTGAAACTTTCTGATGTAATTTATGAATTAAGTAATTCACAACAAAAAATATCTCAAACAAAAGCAAACTGGAGAAACTTCACTAAATTTTTAGAAGAAAAAGCTAAAAAATATCTCGAAGATAATTGCAAATCAATATTCTATATGTATTTAATAATGAAGGAAATCACAAAAGAAAGCATCGTTAAATAACCCGTCAGAACGCCCTGCCGTTCTTCACGATTCAGCAATCGTGGGTATCCTCATCCGGCAATATTGAAATCTAAGAATTAAGTAATAAGTTTGATGAAGGTTACGAGTAAAATAATAAAAATATCTACAAAAGAAAAAATCGAGCTAATAGACATAACAGCTGAGCTTGAAAAATTTGTGAAAGAAAGTGGAATAAGAAATGGATTCTGTCTTGTATATGTACCGCATGCAACGGCTACTTTAATATTGAATGAGCATGAAGAAGGATTAATAGAGGATTTCAAGAAGAAAATTGAAGAAATATTTCCTAGAAATGCAGGCTATCTCCATGATAGAATCGATGATAATGCACATGCTCATTTAGCTTCAGGAATGATCGGAACCTCGCGCATATTTCCTATAATTGATGGTAAGCTTATTCGCGGTACATGGCAGAATTTATTCCTTGTAGAACTCGATGGACCTAGATATTCAAGAAATGTCGTTTTTCAAATTATTGGAGAATGAATTGAGTTAATCTAAAAAATCGATAAGATATCTTTCAGTTATAGCCCATTCAGAAAGTTTATGAACTAAAATTTTCTTCTCGCTTATAATATGCTTAACCACATAGCCTTTTTGACTAAGAATGTCTGAAATTATTTTTCGATGGCAAAGGTAAGGAATCATTTCTGAACACATAATGCAGGTAATTTTGTTTTTAGCCAAATTTAATAATTCACGCAATGCATTCCTTGCTTTCTCAGACTTAACAACGTATGTAGCATAAGCCCTAAATCCTTCACTTTTGAAATATTTAGCTATTCCGAAATCTTCAACATCCTTTCCAAATTTTCTATAACCTCCCAAATCTTCCATCCAAATGTATTCTAAGCCAATTGTGCTTAACGATCTTGAAAGATTCTCTGAATTAAAATGAGGAAACTTATCACTTTTAGGCCATCTCCTAACATCAACCAAAATTTCTATTTTATATAATGAGAGTAAGCTAAGGAATTCTTCTATGCTTCTATTCGAATGACCAATTGTGAATATTTCAAAGTACACTTATACTAAGCTCTATAAAACATTGATTTTAATTTAAAAATAATCATTTTTGACGTTTTTCAATCAATATCCCTTTATCTTATTCAATTATATATATTTGTTGTGAACAATTCAACAACTATCATGCCTTTAGACGTTGAAACTTTTGCGAAAAAATTCTTACAGTTCCATAATACTTTATTTCCTTCTGATATCCTTGACGACTCTTCCTTAATTAGCGTGATTAAAGAATTTAAGATGGCGAAATCCTATTATGGCGCTGAGCTTTTCGGTGTTTTTGCAGGAAGGGAGATTATAGGAATCTTTACTTCAATTAAACGAACTCTTGATAAAACTGTCGATTGTAAGATTGATATTATAGGTAATGTGGAAACAAGTAATTTGGGCTATGCTATACTCGATTTTATAGAGAAGCAATGCAGTGCGCCAGAAATCGTAGTGCCCTATAATCTTAAGAATGTTATTAATGCCCTTGAATCTCTTGGCTACGTACCTTGTTATAGATATGCCAGGCTTGCTCTTAATCTTAGCAATTTTAACCTTGATGATTTCAAGCATATTATTGAAAAGCTTAATCAAATAGGATTTGAATTTAAGCCTCTCGCAAACGTTATTACTAGAATTTATGAAGTCGTCGATCTTGTTAACATTACACATAGAGATGAGCCAACTACAAATGTAGAAAAAGTAATAAGCATTGAAGAATTTGAGAAGCTATTAAAAGATAGACTATTGATTAGTGAAGCAAGTTATATTGCAATGAAAGATGAGAAAATGATTGCTGTAACTCTTGTTGTCAAAATCACTGAAAAAGAGGCTTCCTCGATGTTTACAGGAGTTCTCAGACCCTATAGAGGTCTTGGATTGGCCAAAGCGATTAAAGCATTAGCTTTAAACAAGCTTAAAGAACTTAATTACTTAAAGATTTCAACAAACAACGCCTTTGAGAACAAGCCTATTTTAGCCGTAAACAAATCTTTAGGTTTCGAAATAGTGAGAGAATATGTACACTATCGAAAGACATGCGAGAAAAATAAGGCATAGCGTAGAAATAATCTTAATGCGTATTATGATGTACTATCATTTTCCCGAAAGTATAAGATAATTTAAGTTGTTATCAAATAGCTGAAAATTGCGAATAAATTTTAACGAAAGAAATTAAGGATTCTGCTTTTCTGATTGAATGATATATCATAAGTGTTTCTTGAATGATATATCATAAGTGTTTCAAATTCCACTCATACCACATATTCCTGTTTCAGGATCGCAAAGACTTTTGATTTTCCAAAAATAATCATTGCCAGCTTTTTGTGATTCGATTAATCCTTTGTTTTCTAAATTTTTTAAGAAAGGCCGAGCATCGTATTTTGATATATTGAATAGAGTGGCAATTTCCTGTGTTGCAACTTTACCCCAATATTTTATGAAATTCAAGGCTTCATTTTCATTAAATTCTATTTTCCTTTCTTTTAATTCATTATTAGATATTTTTTCTAAAATTTCTTTAAATATTGAATATCTCATATATCCTACCCTAATATTTTCAAAATTATCTTTTAATCTTCTAATTAAGAAAGTTGGAAATCCGGTTATTCCTCTTTTCTTACATTCCTCAATATCTTTCATAAATTCTCTATAAGCTATTCCACTTTCGATATCTTCTTTCATTTTAAATGTATCTAAACCACATTCTTCTGCTAGCCTTAGCTGTTCTTCTAATCTATGAATAGGTATAGCTTCAGCTGCAGCAGCTTCCCTCAATCTCCTCAAATATTTCCATGCAAGATTCTTATTTTGTAATTCAGCGGCTTTAACTGCGATGTTTGCGGGCCATGTAGACTTGAATTCTCTATAGTATTCTGTGAATTGTCTAATATCTACAGGCATTCCATGCTTACTTGAAGCCTCCAACCAATGCTCAGCGACTTGTAAATACCATAACTCTCCTCCTATGTTGTTTAGAGAATCATAGAATTCATTGATATCTTTGACCAATCCTCCCATTTTATAGCTAATTCTAATTTGATCTCCATAAACCCATTTTAGCTTCCTAAGTATAGGTTCTGAACCCCAGCACCAAGTACAATAAGGATCAGTAAATTCAATTATTTCTATGATCGGTTCTTCCACTTTAACATTAACAATCTAACCTCAATAAATTTTTAGATAAAATTCATTAAGAGAAGGAAGAATAGGCATTTAATACATCGAAGAGTATAATTACATTTGGCTTCTTCTTGCCCTAAAGAGTGAGACTTTCATTTGTGTAAATAGATACTTTTGCTATGTCACAAACTAATATAACTTAATATGAAATCTTAAAACAAGAATAAATTTAAGTAAGCAAATATAAGGATAAAGGTTATTAAACATAAAATATGTTTTTAGATTTCAACATAACAGGATACGATGAGAATGTTGAAGAAATGATTAAGCTTTGCAAGATTGCTGAAAATTTAGGTTTCGATTGTATTTGGATTAGCGAAATAAAACATGATCCCTTTCTAAGACTTATGCTGATTGCAGAGCATACAGAACGTATTAAAATAGGAACAAGCATTGCATTAGCTTTTACAAGAAGCCCTATGACATTAGCTTATACTGCATGGGATTTGCAGAATTTTTCAAGAGGTAGACTAATTCTAGGATTGGGTTCTCAAGTCAAGGCACATTTGGAAAGAAGATTTAGCGTTGATTGGAAACCTCCAGCACCAAGAATGAAGGAATTCATCCTCGCTTTAAGAGCAATTTGGGATTGCTGGCAATACAATAAACCTTTGAACTTCAAAGGAGAATATTATAAATTAGATCTTATGATTCCTTTCTTCAATCCTGGACCTATAGCTTATCCTAGAATACCTATCTTCATTGCAGGCGTTAATCCTATAATGTGCAGAGTTGCAGGTGAGCTATGCGATGGCTTGCATGTTCATCCTCTCCATTCGTTAGAATACTTACGTAAAGTGATAATACCTAATGTTGAGAAAGGATTGAAGAAATCAGGAAGAAACAGATCAGAAATTCAATTATCTTGTAGCGTATTTGTAGCTACAGGTAAAAGCAAAGAAGATTTAGAAAAATCAAAGGAATTAGTGAAAGATGCGATAGCTTTCTATGGTTCTACTCCTACTTATAGAGCTATATTAGAATTGCATGGTTTAGCTGATTTAGCAAAGAAGTTATCTGAATATGCAAGACAAGCTAAATGGAAAGAAATGCGTAATTTGATAAGCGATGAAATTTTGGAAAATTTCGCTATAGTAGGAACGCTGATAGAAGCATCTCATGAATTAAAGAAAAGATATGAAGGAATATTTGATAGAGTTTCCTTTTATCCTTTGCCTACTCTTCCAAGTCTTGAAGATCCTTTATGGAAAGAAGTCGTTCGGGTCTTTAAGTGAATTTTGATTAATCTCCTCCTAAAGACTTATTGCGTAATTAAAATTTTCTCGTATATAAATCATAATACTAGCAATATATTTTTACATGTTAAGCTCTATTATCACATGGCTGAAAAAAGAATATTTTGTAGATTCAATAAATACTGGGATAAGCCTAACTTAGCAATTAAGGAAATACCAGAAGGTGGTTTTTGTCTTTCAGCTTTTTTAATCTTGACTAAAACCTCAAATGCTAACGAAGTATTGCTCGGCAAAGTAAATCCTATTGAAAAATGGGAATATGTTGGAGCGCTAGATCTTGAAAGAGCCAAAACATTCAGTAAAGGATGGATGCTTCCTTCTTCACACTTAATTTTTGGAGAAGATCCTAATGATGCGGCGTATAGAATACTAAAGGAACAATTGAACTTAGAGAAAATCGAATTAAGAGGACCTATAGTAGTGAGCTTCCTATATCCCTCAGCTAGATTTCCTCAATTTAATCATTGGGATATCGAATTCATTTATCAAGGAAGTATCGATAGTATTAGAAAAAATGAGCTATGGAGTGAGCTAGAATTTGTCAATATTAATAACATAACTAAGAAAGATTTTGCTAGAGGACATGAAGATATTTTAGAAGCAATAGGCTACAAGTTAAAAGAATAAAACGTAAAATCAGTATTCATAGATTACAAAATTTTTAATATGTTTAAAAGCATCTCATCACTTTATTTGAAAATACAATACAAAATTTAAAAGCTTCTTAAAATAAATACATTTTAACGTTTTAATGATAGTATTTTCTTGCATGTATATTTATTTAGAGGAAAACCAAACTATTAAAGAAGCTATCAAAGAAACTAGAAAAGCATACAAATAAGCAAACCTTAGGTTATAAAGCAATCCCATCAATAAGTTTCCTGTGAAAAGACCTATGCTTCTAAAAAACGAGAGAAAACCCATGCCTTGTCCTTCATGCGGATATATTCTAGATATAATTGTAGGCTCTATTGTTTCAACAATTCCTACAGCTACACCCAATATTGCTGAAGCAAAGAAGAGCAGAAGTAAATCAGTAAATAGTTGAAATATCAAACTCCCGATAGATGCAACAGCATAACCGAGAGCCAATAAAGTTATATCATTATACTTTAATCCACCGAATATGTAGCCAGCCACAGAAGAAACGATGAGAAAAGTTAAGTAAGCAAGAGTACCTAAATAAGGAGTATTTGATATTTCGCTGACTGTAAGAATAGGGAAACCGAATGAGAAATAACCAAAGCCAAAAAGAGACGTAGCAATCATTATCCCGCTGAATAATTTTAAGTTCTTCTTGGTTAAAATAACCCTATTTGAAATCATTTTGGTCTTAGGTTTAACAGGAAAGAGCAAGAAAGTGCTTATTGCCAAATATAGAATAGTTGAAAGCATAATCAATTTTAGATCTACTATTAGATATAACGCTATAGTAATGTAACCTACTGCAATCGTTGCACCAGCTATATCTAATGCATGAAGAATACCATAAGCTTCTTGTCTCTCTGATTCTTCAGTAACACCTGAGAGTAATGCTCTTCTAGGAGGCGTTCTAAAATTTCGCATCCACCATCCCAATGAAAAAAAGAGAATGGCAATGTAGTAGTCTTTAGTGAATACGATCAAGGACATCAAAGGTATAAGCGCATTTCCAAGTATCGACATCTTTTTAGCTCCTAACTTATCTGCCAAAACTCCGCCTATAAAGCCGAAAACTGCTCCTACTCCATAATTAATTGCTTCCGCTAAACCATACAATTCTACAGGAGCTCCTAGAATTAAAACTAGGTAAATAGGAAAAATAGAAACTGCTGCCTGATATCCTAAATCTGCAAAAAATGCTGAGAAAGAAATATAGAGGACTTGTCTTAATCCTTTTATCATCTTATCCTAAATATCATACTGCTAATTATTATCTTCTATAATACAATTACACAAACGAAAACCCCACCTTTAAAGGCGGGATGAATATTTCATAAATTTCTCTTAGGAATTTCAGTGACGCTTCTCCTAAGCTCGATAGAGGGCTTAATGGGACTTAAGGACGAGCATTCAGCGTTGCTTTTTAATGAAGGATTCTTATTAGAATCCAGATATAGGGTTGGCAACCCTTTAAATGAAGGTTTCTTAAAACCCGATTACATGGGGGAAGCTCTGATCCTCCCGACTTTCCAGCAAATGAGATATGTAGTCACGAATCAATGCTGGAAACCTATGAGCTATTCTGAAGGGTACCCTCACTCTTCTAGAGTGGGGAGGAGGTCAGAAAATAGCTCTTTTCAGTTTTTCTTCTACCATAAACTAATATCCACTTTCCAACATTCTTCCACTTTTCAAGCTCTTTGAATCTAATTATACTAATCACAATTAGTATAATGATGATTAGTCTAATAAAATTTCAAATCTAAGGTCATTCGTTGTTTGGTAATGTTTTGTTTGAGGCATGACGTATGATAAAGTATGAATTTTAAATAGAATTTTTTCTAAAGTCAAGATAGTAGCTAAGTGTTCTCGTATATAATTCTATGCTGTTTGCGGCAATCCTCAACCTAAATAATTTTTTAAATTTATCAAATTTTTTATGTTCATAATTTTAATCATAATATCGCAATTAATCTAACAATTGAAATAAGAGAAGACATATATAAATATTCTGAAATTACTTCATAAAGAGATCTACGATGGTTTCAAATTTAGTAGGAGGTTACCTTGACAATATTGCTATAGTGGATTTATACCAAAATAAAGTAAATTATGAAAAAATAAGCTACGAAGACAAAATGAATTTCATAGGAGGAAGAGGGTTAGGTGTTAAATTGCTTTTCAAAAACAAGCTAGCTTCTGGTTCTTTATTTTTAGGTATATTCGTAGGCCCTCTAATTGGAACAGGAATACCCTTAGCTAATAGAACTACTTTGGTTTTTCACTCTCCGCTTACTAATACAGTAGCTTATGCTAATACTGGAGGTTATTTAGGAACAGCTTTAAAGAAAGCAGGATTTGATGGCATTATTTTGCTTGGCGAATCAAATAAACCAATTTATATCATAGCGAAAAATGGAACTATAATTATTGAGGATGCATCAGCTTTATGGGGAAAAAATAACTCGGAAGTAATTAGATTATTAAGAGCAAAGCATGGTGATTCAAGGATTCTTTCCATAGGCCCAGCTGGTGAGAAGCTCATAAAGTTCGCAAATGTAGTTAATGACGGTTCAAGATCTTCAGGTGTTAGACATGGTGCTGGATATATTCTGGGAAAGATGAAAGTTAAGGCTATCGTTATTCCTAGCGGTTATACCAAGTCTATAGCCATAGCTAATAAAGAAAAGTATAGAGAAGTTCTAAGTAGATTGTCTTCGAAGATTAAAAATTCACCATTGCTAAACATGGAAACAGGACTTTTTGCGATCTATGGAACACCTTTGGCAGTTCTTCCATTGAATCAGAATGGAGCTCTACCTGTAAAAAATTATACATTGGGTAGAATGAGTTCGGCAGAAAATTTGAGCGGCCAAAAAATGACAAAGACAATATTGATAGGAAGACTAACCTGCACAGCATGCTCTGTTCAATGTAGAAGAGAAACGGCTACATTTAAAGCTTTCAATTTCCGCACCGAAGGACCAGATTATGCACAAATTAGTTCATTAGGTTCTAACTGTTTTGTTGATGATTTAGAAGCAGTTGCATATATGAATTATTTATGTTATGAACTAGGCATGGATCCGATAGAAACAGGTAATCTTCTTGCAGTATATGCAGAAGCGACTGAAAAAGGTCTAGTTAAAGGTTCGAATGGACTAAATTGGGGTGATATAGGAAGGATGATAGAGCTAATAAAGCTTATTGCTGAAAAGCGTGGTGTAGGTGCATTATTTAGTGAAGGAATAAGCGGTCTTATTGAATATTTTGGAGATTCTTCACTTGATATCTCTGTTATGGGTATTACAATACAGAATGCAGATCCAAGAGCAGAACCAGCATGGGGATTACTTAATGCGACTGAAAATACTGGTTCTTCATGTCATATTTGGGTTTATCCGGATTTGATTTATTCATTTAAGAGTATTGAGGGGATAAGATGTCTCTTGCCAGAAGATATTAATGACTACAGAAGTATAGCCAAAGCGGTGAAATTTAAACAAGATCTTGTTTGTGTACTAGATTCTTTACAAATGTGTGCTTTTTCCTTCATGGCTTTTGAGATTAAAGATTACGTAGATTCATTAAACGCCGTCACAGGTTTAGAAATTAACGAATTTGAATTTTTGAAAACAGGCGAGAGAATATTTAACGTTGAAAGATTGTACAATTTAAAATTCAGTTCTAAGCGCGACTATTTGCCATACAAGTTCACTAAAATTCCGAATGAAGCAGGTAAGGTTTGCGACATTGAAGAATTATTAAAACATTACTATATTGAAAGAGCATGGATTTCAGGTAAACCTTCTATAGAAAAAATAAAAGAATTAAATCTCTTATCCTTCTTCGGGTAGCATTAGTATTCTTAGCAAAGATACAGAAAAATCTATCAAATCTCTTAATGAAATAACTCCTACAGGTTTTCCTTGATCATCTACGACTGGCAAATGTCTTATATTATGAGCTCTCATTTTCTCGATCGCTTCATAAATGCTGCTTTCTTCGCTAACCGTTATAACATTTTTGCTCATTAAAGATTCGACTTTTATATCTTCCTTTTTAAACAAACCTCTCGAAGCTGCATAAATTATATCTCGCTCTGTAATTATTCCTGAAATTTTGCCGTTCTCATCTACGATAAGAACACTTCCAATATTTTCTTTACACATTTTTTCTACAACCTCATATAATGAAGAAGTAATAGGTAACGTAACAGCAGGAGAACTCATTATATTTCTAGCTTTCAATTCAACTAATCTTTTATATCTTTTATGCAAAGGCAATTTCCTTCTTTTTAATAATATTTTAAATCTAAAAATACTTGTCTACCTCTAATGCTTCGAATAATCAATCGCATTAAGCATTCAATTTAAAGTTCCTTACTCTGCATTACGAGAACTTCATCCTTTAACAAGCTTATAGTATAATGATAAATTATCTAATGAAGGCAGAAGGTATAAAACAACCTATTAAGATATTAGAATCTTAAAACACTATTTTTCCTATCCAATATTATATATCAAGTTAAAGTCTAATTAAGCTCTTATAATTAACTCGTGATATTTTATGTAATGATTTCTAGCAAAAAATATAAACGTTATGGAAAATATATAGTTGATGTCTGTTAACTGGGCATTACCTTTTGAAGAAAAAATTATACCTAAAGATTGGAAAGATAAAATAATTTCACCCGAAGCTTATAGAGAGTTTCATAAAATAACCGTAGAAAACTATTTAGAGTTTTGGGAAAAAGAAGCTAAAGAGATTGAATGGTTTAAGCCATGGGAAAAAGTCTTAGATGATAGTAATCCTCCATTTTATAGATGGTTTGTAGGAGGCGAGTTAAATCCCTCATATCTCTGTGTAGATAGACATGATAGAACATGGAGAAGAAATAAAGCTGCAATAATTTGGGAAGGCGAGCCTTTAGATGAAGAAGGAAAACCAAGAGAAGTCCGCACATTAACATATGCTCAGCTTTACAGAGAAGTAAATAGAGCAGCATATTTGCTACGCAACAAATTTGGTCTTAAGAAAGGTGACGTAGTAGGTATATACCTTCCAATGATTCCAGAATTACCAATATTCATACTCGCGCTTGCAAGATTAGGTGTAATCTTTACTGTAGTTTTTTCAGGTTTTAGTGCAGATGCTTTGGCTGATAGGCTTAATGATTCAAATGCAAAGCTCCTAATAACTGCAGATGGAAGTTATAGAAGAGGTAGAATAATCGAATTGAAGCAAATAGCTGATAGAGCATTAGAGAAATCCCCTTCAGTACAAAGAGTTCTAGTTGTAAGGAGAATAGGTCATAAAGTAAATATGCAAGAAGGAAGAGACTTTTATTATCAAGATTTAATTAAAGGAGTTCCTATCGATGCATATGTAGAACCTATTAGATCTAAAGCAGAAGATCCATTATATATATTATATACTTCAGGAACGACAGGAAAACCAAAGGGTCAAGTTCATAGTGTTGGAGGATACATGGTATTCTTGCATTCAACGATGAAATGGTGCTTCGATATAAAAGATACTGACATTTATTGGTGCACTGCTGACATAGGTTGGGTCACTGGACATTCATACATTGTTTTTGGTCCTCTTATGGAAGGGGTTACTGAAGTAATGTATGAAGGAGCTTTAGATTATCCAACGCCAGATAGATGGGCTGCTATAATTGAAAGATATGGAGTTACAGTCTTATATACATCTCCTACAGCGATAAGGACTTTCATGAGATATGGAACTGAAGCTTATAGCAAGAGAAATCTTTCATCGATCAGATTAATGCATTCTGTAGGAGAACCAATAAATCCAGGAGCTTTCTTATGGTTCAGAAGCTTAGTAGGAGATGTTCCCTTTGGAAGTACATGGTGGATGACAGAAACAGGAGGAATTTTAATAAGTCATGCACCAGGATTAGCCTTGACTCCGCTAAAGCCAGGAACGAATGGACCGCCATTACCTGGAATTGATCCAGAAGTCGTTGATGAAAATGGAAAACCTGTTCCTCCTGAAACAAGAGGATATTTAGTTATTAAGAAACCTTGGCCGGGATTATCGATGACTCTCTTTGGAGAACCTGAAAGATTTAAGCAGGTTTATTTCTCTAAATTCAGCCCATACTTCTATACAGGAGATTATGCTGTAAAAGATAAAGATGGATATTATTGGATACTTGGAAGAGCTGATGAAGTTATAAAAGTAGCTGGTCATAGACTTGGTACTTATGAACTCGAATCTGCTTTAATAAAGCATCCTGCAGTATCTGAAGCTGCAGTTGTCGGTGTTCCAGATGAGATAAAAGGTGAAGTCCCTGTAGCTTTCGTAACACTTAAAACAAATTATGTTCCAAGCAAAGAATTATCTGAAGAATTGAATAAATGGGTTAGAGATTCCGTAGGTCCAATTGCTACTCTAAAAGAAATTTACTACGTTACAAAGCTTCCAAAAACAAGATCGCAGAAAATAATGAGAAGATTGATAAAAGCAGTAGTTACAGGACTACCGCTAGGTGATGTTACAACGTTAGAAGATGAAGCTTCTGTAGAGGAAGTGAAGAAAGCATATATGGAGCTTGCTAAAGAAATTAGAAAAGAAATTACTTTATTCTCTGATCCTGAAAAGAAAGATTAAATTTTAAATATCTTTATAATAATAACAAATAAATATTTTAGATTATACAATTAAAATAATTTTTAAAATACTAAAAGATTATTGCCATGTAATAAAAATAGTGCTTAAAATCTCACTTTATTTGCTATGATTTATGGACTCTTTTTGAAACAATATAAGGAGCTACGAATAAAATACTTGCTGTAAATAAAGAAAGATATAAAAGATAAACGTGCTCCAACGGACCGAATCTTAGCACGATTGTTAAAATACTCGAAAGTGGCGTGTAATAAACAAGAAATGCAATGAGCAGAATCATAAATCCTGTAATTACAGATTTTGATAGTGCAATTTTAGGTCTTTCAAGAGATAATGGAATCGCGATTTGATATGTTCTAATTAAAGGAGATATTGCTCTCATCAAAGGAGGAAGACCGAATACTACGATAGCAAACATGCTTCCTCCGCATAGAATTAAAGTGATTATCATCATAGCCTTTCTACCTATTTTATCACCGTAATGACCAAATACAATAGCTCCTATAGGTCTGCTTACATAAGCTATAGAATATGTTAATAATACAAAGAAGATAGATAAAGAAGGACTTACGTTTGTAGGGAAATGAGTTTTATTCCATACTAATGCAGCAATCAACCCAACCAAGAAAAAGTCATACCAATCTATTATACTACCTATCTGTGCAGCGAAAGCTACTTTTATTTTTTCCCAACCAAATTTATTATAAATCTCTTCATAGCTCATTCTATCCATGATATCATTAAAGATTAAAATTTGATTATGTAAATCTTTTTTTTACTTAAAGACAAAAACCCACTTAAGAAAGCACATATATTATCTCTTGAATCACTGGTTTTGTTTGCATCCTTAACGTTACTTCATTACTAGTAACTTTAACTTGACATAATCAATTTGTTGCGCGATAACTCATTGAGCAGTCTACTTAAACCCAATATTTTCTTAAGACTGTAGTGTAGTTATTTATTCTTATATCCATTAATTTTTATTTTTCAAACAAACAGCAGGCTATAGATAAATAATTTAATAAAAAAGATCTTAGAAATTATAATAGCTAATATGGGAAATGTTAATTTATTTTCAAATGCAAATATCTTATTGAGAGAAGCAGATGAATTATTGGAAAAAGGAGACACGGTTCAGGCATCGGAAAAATACTATAAAGCAGCTGAAGAAGCAATAAAGTTACTAGCAAAAACATTAAACTTAACAAACATATTGGAGAAAGTAGCTAAACAGAGAGTTTGGAATTCTAGATTACTATTTGATGCAGCAAGGATGGTTTCTCAAGAATTTTATGATATATGGAAAAATGCATGGTATCTTCACGTCTTTGGATTTCATGAAATGAAACTTAGCGATAAAGAAGTTAAAGAGATTTCTCGTAGCATTTATAGAATCAAAAATATATTAAATACTTATATACCTTAGAATCTAATTATTAACGTATTTTTTATTATTATAAAAATTATTATTGGAAATATCAAAAAAATTTAAGTATTAAATTTTTAAAATTTATTTTTCTTTAAATTCAGGTCTTTTAGAATCTTGGTTGTTGCACTGCTGCTACTTTTCAACCAGAACCTGCAGGAAGACCCCCCTTTATCCTTACTTCAAGTATTGAACTAATTAGAGGCGGGCCCGATGGGATTTGAACCCATGACCTTACGCTCCGGAGGCGTACGCTCTAACCGCTGAGCTACGGGCCCCTAAAAATTAAGGAGTAAACGATATATTAAGGATTATTATTCTCAAAAACATGCATGAAGAAACAAAGGCTGCAGTTCTACATTTACTCCTAGATCATAAAGTAGTGAGAGAAGTAATAGATCGCTTAGAGATGAAGTTGGATGAATTCGAAAGAAAAGGAGAAATTTCTATAAGCTTCATGCTAAGTTTCTTGAACTTTGCAAAAAAATTCTTAGATAAATGTCATCATGGAAAAGAAGAAAAATGCTTCTTTCCTGCTTTAGAAAAGCTGGATGCATCTACTGAAACACCAATACAAGTCATGAAGCTTGAGCACGTTGAAATGAAAAACTATTTGAAAGAAATTGAAGAGAAACTTAATGCATATATGAATAAAGAAGTTGGAATTGAAGATGTAATAAATCCCTCTAGAGATTTAATAGGATTGATAAGGTCGCATTTCTTCAAAGAAGAAAATATTCTATTCAGAATTGGAGTTGAAATAATTCCTAAAGATGAAGATTACAAAACAGTTGATTGTTATGAAAATATTGAAAAAGAATTAGACCATGAAAAGCTACTTAAAGAAGCTGAAGAAATAAAGAAATCTTAGCTCTTAATGTTTATATTATTTCTTAGTATAAACCAAGTACCTATCGCTATTGCTCCCAATTTGTTCTCAGCATCATAAACTCTAACCTCTACAACGATCGTATTCCTTCCTTTTCTCAAAACCTTTCCTATAGCCCTAAATGGTCCTTTATACATAGGTTCTAAGAAGTTAATTTTTAGTTCCTGCGTAACTTGATCTATGCCATCATTAACAGAGAGAGCTGCAAATCCTCCTGCGAAATCTATTGCAGTCATTATTATGCCTCCATTTAAGAAACCTCCTCTTCTTTGCAACGTTTCTTTGAAAGGAAATTCAATTTCAGCTTCTCCTTGCTTAATGTTTACAATTCTAGCTCCTAGATAAGCGAAAACAGGATCGAATATTTTAATCATTTCATTGATCTGTTCTAAATTCATCTCATTTCCTAGCCTTGTAAGGTAATCTTTTATAGACATATTTGAAATTATGATTTAGTTCTTTAATAAAGATGGCAGGCTACTAATCTGTCATTTACTTTCTTCAATTCAGGTTCTATTATTTTACATTTATCAAAAGCGAAAGGACATCTTGGATGGAAGCGACATCCTTTAGGAGGATTAGCTAAATCAGGAGGTGAACCTGGAATGTAAGAAAGTTTTTTAATTTCGTGAATACTAGGAACAGATTCCAAAAGCAATATTGTATATGGATGAAGAGGCTCATTGAATACTTTATCAATTTTACCATATTCAGCTATTTTACCTGCATAAAGAATTAGAATTTCTTCAACCGTTTCAGCCAAAACACCCAAATTATGTGTTATCAACATGAAAGTAAAGTTCCTTTCTCTTTTCAATTTCTTGAAAAGTTCTAAAATTTGAGCTTCGATTAATACATCCAAGGCTGTTGTAGGTTCATCTGCGATTAGCAAATCAGGATTTAGTGCTAAAGCTAAGGCTATAGAAACTCTTTGCTTCATTCCTCCGCTGAGCATATGAGGATAGTCTTTTAATCTAGTGCTTGGAACTCCTGTTTCTTCTAATAATTTAGATGCTCTTTCAATCGCTTCTTCTTCACTTATTTCAGGAATATGTGTTTTAAATAATTCTAAGAAATGCTCTTTTATGCTCATTACTGGATTTAATGTAGCAGAAGGTTCTTGAAAAACAATAGATATCTTTGAACCTCTTATTTTTCTTAATTCTTCTTCTTTTAATTCAAGCAAATTTTTATCTCGATATATTATTTTCCCTTTCATTTCAGCATATTTAGGTAATAGTTTCATTATTGCAAGAGCAAGGGTAGACTTACCGGAACCTGTTTCACCAGCAACTCCTAAAGAAGAACCTTTATTCAAATCTAAGGAAATATCCTCTAAAGCATTTATTATATACTCTCTAAGCTTGTATTTTACGCTTAAATTTTTTATTGATAAGATTGTTTCTGTCATCTTGTCCTTAACCTAGGATTGAATTTTTCATCTAAACCTTCACCTAATAAGCTAAAGCCTATGACTGAGAGAATTATCATTAAACCAGGAAACAATCCTAACCACCATGCTCCGCTTAAAAAGAATCTCCTTCCTTCACTTATATCTATTCCCCAATCAGGTGTATCTGGAGGTATGCCTAGGCCTAAAAAAGATAATGAAGCTTCTATAATTATTGCATTTGCGATGTTGAGCGTTGCTACAACAAGAATAGACGGTAGAACATTGGGTAAAATAAATTTGAAAACGATATCTTTTTTTGTTGCTCCTATAGCTTGTGCCGCTTCGATAAAAGTTTGCTCCTTTAAGGATAAAACTTGACCTCTTACAATTCTAAAATATGACGGTATATATACGACGGCTATAGCTAAAATCATGTTCAATAATCCTGCTCCTAATAGTGCAGCGATTGCTATAGCTAATATTAAACCAGGAAAGGCATAAATGCTATCCATTATCAAAGAAATAACTCTATCAACTATACCTCCAACATAGCCCGATAGCAATCCTATCGGCGTTCCTATTGCTAAGGAAAACAACATAGCTAAAATGGCTACAGTCAAAACGAAACTTGCACCACTTATAATCCTTGAAAATACATCTCGTCCTTGTTGATCTGTACCAAAAATGAAGAAATACGTATGAGCTGTTCCATTTATGTTAAATGTTAAGCTACTCATTGGAGGTAATAATGGCTTAATAGGTACTAATTGACCTTCAATGTTCAAATATGATTTCCTCGGATCGTAAGAAGATATGAAGCTAGATAATAAGGTTAAAATAAGAATGAAAATTAAAATTGAAATACCAATTAAAATCATCGCATCTTCGTGACCACGTAATTTAAAAAATCTTGAAATCCTCATCTCAATATCTAATTCTAGGGTCTAAGTATGCATAAGTTATATCGACGATTAGACTAACGATAGCTACTAATATAGCATATATTACAATCGATCCTTGAACCATGTTATAATCTCTAGCTAATATGCTATCATATACCAAAGAACCTATTCCTGGCCATGAAAAAACTGTCTCTGTTATAACTGCACCACCTAGCAAAGCTGCGAATTGCAAACCCATCATCGTAACTATCGGAATTATAGCATTTCTTAAACCGTATTTGTAAAGAATCCTCGAATCAGGAATTCCTCTTGCTTTTGCTGCAATTACATAGTCTTTAGATAAGCTTTCTGCTACTTGAGATCTCGTCAACCTAACGAAAATACCAGATAAATATAACCCTAATACTAAAGAAGGAAGGATTAAATGATGTAACCAATCAATAACCATATCTATTCTTCCAGCAATCAATCCATCGATTAAAACGAAACCTGTTTTTCTGATATCTAAATATGCAAGTTCATTTAAAGGACTTAATCTAGAAGATGAAGGGAATATTCCTAAATAGATTGAAAAAACAAGTATGAATACTAAGGCTAAGAAGAAGATTGGTACTGAGTAAATTATTATCCCATAAAGCCTTGCTAAATAATCTAAATATCCATGTAACTTCCTAGCTCCATGCATACCGAAAAGAATTCCTATTGATATTGCTATTATCATGCTCATTACAGCTAGCTCAACAGTTGCAGGTAATCTTTGATATATTAAATAAGATACTGGAATTTTAGAAAGAGCAGTTGTTCCTAAATCTCCTTGAAATATCATTCCTAGATAATTAAAGTATTGAATAACTAGAGGCTTATCTAAACCTAATTCAGCTCTCCTTTTTTGAAGAACGTCTTCAGGAATATCCTTCCCTTCAAGCATAGTTACAGGATCTCCAGGTAATACTCTTAAAACGAAGAAAAGAATTGTTAATAATAACAGTATCATCGGTAAGGTTAAAATGGAACGTGTAATGATGTAAGATTTAAGACTCACAAAAAAATGTTCTTTAAATTAAGATTTAAATGAATTCCTCTCTGTTCGTTACAACTGCTAATAACGTAAATGGGATTAAAAGAGATATGCTTAGAGCTATATTTTTACTAGGCACCGTCGCGTATATTAACCAGTATCTGAATATTTGAGAATAATCTAAGATTATTCCTCCAACATTAGGCTGTGCAACAGCCGCTTGTCCTTCTTGCCATAGAGGTATTATTGGAGCATCATCAGCCACTATTCTTTGAATTTGCTCTAATATTTGCACTCTCTCATTTCCTGATTTAAGTGCCTGTTGATCTATTAATTGGTCTACTTGTGAATTTTGGTAATTTACATGTAGCCAACCATTTGCACCACTATGATAGAAAGGTCTTACATAATTATCAGAATCTAAGAAGTCTGGGAACCAACCTAACAACCACATCGATATTTGTTCTTGTTTGAATAATTGTCTATAAGTAGCCCAATCAGCACTCTTAAGCGTTACTTCAATAATTCCAGTGCTTTCCATTCCTTGCTTTAATATAGAAGCAACACTACCTTCTACAGGCGTATATCTTACAGGGGTATACCATAATTCGAGCTTTAGCTTATTACTTGTGCTATAACCAGCTTGCATTAATAAAGATTTAGCCTTATCTATGTCTGGTCTATCTCCATACTTCTCTTTAAAAGCATCGATATGTCCTAAGAAACCAATAGGTACCATACTATAAAGCGGTTGAGCAAGCGAACCTAGAAATAGTGTATTTACTATTGTATTTCTATCAATTGTATATGCTATAGCTTGTCTAACGAGCTTATTTGTAAATGGATCTTTCTTTACATTAAAGACTAAATACCTTATTGGAGCAATGCCCGGGCCTGTTACTACTTTAAGCTTTCCTTCTTGTTGAACAGATTGAATATCGCTTGGTGCTAGAGTTCTGAATGCAATATCGACTTCTCCAGTCTTTACTGCAGCCAATAAACTACTTGCATCCTTATAGAACTTAATTATGACTTTATTCGTCTTCGGTTTTACACCGTACCAATTCGGATTCGCAGTAAGTTCTATTAGAACACCTGGTTCCCATCTAGTTATTTTATATGGACCTATCATATCGACTGTTTTAGGTGGTTTTACAACCTCAATTGGTGTTGTTTTCGGATTAACAGCATATGCTACCCATGTCGATAATCTCGCTTTAACATATTCTTCTCCATAAGGTTGGGTTAGCCTTATTTTTATTTGATAAGGTCCTGTGACTTCGATTTTAGCTATAATCTCTCCAATTAGGAATGCAGGATCCTGATTTAACGTGATTGTTCTGTTTAAAGAAAAGGCCATTGCAGTTGCATTAAAAGGTGTACCGTCTTGAAACTTAGCATCTTGTCTTAAATTAATTATCCAAGTAAGTCCTCCATCAGTTATCGTATAACTTGTAGCGAGATCGTTTATTAATCTTGTAGTATTGGGTTCGTAAGCAAATAATCCTGCACCTGTATTCTGTATCATATTAACACCGAAGTAATCATAAGCCTCTGCAGGATCAAGCGTTGTTTGAACAGAATCTGTTGTACCTACTATTATCGTGTCCTTATATGTAACTTTTGGAGGAGATGGAAGGCTCGTAATATAAATGTATGCCCCTACTCCTGCAATTATTACTAGTATTGCAATGATTGCTATTAAAAGAGTTCTAGAAATTGCTTTTATCTTCTTATTCATAAGCATAAATGTTATATGTAGATTTAAATATTATTGTAGAAAAACTATCTAATTTCCTTAATTTCTTTTATAAATGCAGATGAACATGAAAAGGAAATTAATTTTGCTGTAATTTCTAAAGCTTTTTTAACCAAGCCTTTATCAAGAAAAGGAATTCCTGCAGATATTATAAGTATATTTCTTGTATTTTCTGTAATCTTCGTCAACTCAGAGTCTTTATGAGGATATAAATGCAAAATCTTACCTTCATCATCAATCAATATAGGAAAACCTTTATTCAAAATAACTGATTTATCGCTACCAATTGGAATGAATGTTTCACCTCCTTTACTTAAGGTCAATTTAAGAGAGCCTTTTATCTTATCAAGATCATAAATACCGATTGAAACTAAAGTTATAAGGCTTGCAATATTACCTGCATCGACTATATTATTTATTCTAGGTATTGGATTTCCTCGAGCAACCCTTCTCCTCAATGCTTCTCCGCTAGGTCTAGTTTTTGTTGGATCTATTCCTATTCTCCAATAAAATTCTCTATAGCTTCTTACAACGGGATCATTTTTTAAATCTTCCAAATTAGTATTAACAAACATAGCTTCTGCTTTCTTCAATTCCTCTTCAATTAACTTGTCCTTTTTTACTTCAACGTTGAGAACTTCACAAGCATATATGAAAATGCCTAATTCTCTTGCATCATTTGCAATTTCAATTTCCATATTTGAAAAAGCTTCTTTCAGAAATCTCGCCAGCTATATTTGTTAAGTAAAGAGATTTGGCTTCTTCAATATCCTTAGCATTTCCTAAAGACCACATCATTTTAATGAAAGCTGTTTCAGCGAACATATCAGCAGAACCTAAAACTCCTATTTTCAACAATTCTCTACCTCTTTCATAAACATTCATGTTCACTCTACCCCAAATGCATTGTGAAGCAAGAGCAACGAATACGCCTTTATTTATCGCATACTTTATTCCTTCTATTAAAGTTCTAGGAACATGTCCTAAACCTGTTCCTTCAATTAAAATTCCTCTATAACCTTTATCTACGATGAATTCTAGGAATTCTGAACTTATTCCAGGAAATGTTTTGAGTAAAAAAACTTTTCTTTCAAATTTATTCATTAGTTTAATTTCTCTTTCACCTACTTCTTTTAAGCCAGAAACATCGATATATTCTATATTTTGACCGATAATTCTCGCTACAATTTCCCTATTTATTGATTTAAATGCATCCCTTCTGCTTGTATGATTCTTTCTAGCCCTCGTACCTAGAATGACATCACAACTCAAATCAGAAGTTGTTGAATGCATCACTACAAAAACACCGCTATACTTTGATTTGGTCACGAAAGTAAAAGCAGATCTTAAATTCAACGCTGCATCTGAACTAGGCCTGTCAAGACTTCTTTGAGCTCCTACTAAAGCAATAGGATAAGGAAGATTTTGCAATGCAAAGCTTAAGGCAGCAGAAGTCAAGCCTAAAGTATCGGTTCCATGCGTGACGATTATGCCTTTAGCTCCTTTATTAATTTCTTCATAGATTTTATGAGAAAGAATCTCATAATTTTCAGCTTGCATGTCTTCGCTAAACATTTTGAAAAGTTCTATCATTTTGACTCTTTTAGATTTAGCTTCAGGTATGAGCTCTATTAAGTCTTCGATATTGTATGAAGGCTTTACAGCTCCAGTTCTGTAATCTATTCTGCTAAGAATTGTACCGCCTGTACCAATCAAAACTATCTCCCCTTCTTCAATTTCTTCTTGCAAAACTTCTTCCTTCTTTTTTGCTTTCTCTAATAATTTTATTTCTACAGAATTATCATATTTAATTCCAATATTGTAGCCATTGCTTAATTTAAGCGTTAAATAATTACTTTCGAAGATTTGATAACGAGGCATAAGTATACCGGTATAAGAATAACCTTTAGACGATACTTCTATTAAATCTCCTACGTCTATATTTTTAGACTCTAAGATACGCCTTAATTCTCCTTCATATCCTTCTAACATAAAAATTAAATTAAGCTATTGCAAGAGCTTCTTCGCTAGGAGCACTTGTAGCTTGTAGCTTAGGATATACAATTCTCTTGAAATACTTTGCCCTTATGTGTTTTCTAGGAAATGGACTCTTCTTTGGCTTTGGAGGAATTTTAGGAGTAGCCATTCTAACTTTTCCTGCTTTTGTTAATGAACCGTGGGAAGGCATATCGTTAATAAAATGAAGAAATTAACTTAAAAACCTTGCTCTAGTTTACTTTATTTCTTATAATAAGCCTTAAGAGATGTAAAGAAATGAAGATGAAGCACATTAAATCACAGGTAATGAAACTCATATAGATTTTAATAAGATATAAAGATTGAATAGATGTGTACCTATTTTTAACTCCTTTAGGATATGCAATAACTGATGATGAATTTAGAATTGTAGAGAGAATACTATTTCCTAAAATTCCTTCAGAAGTAGCTAAGGAATACTTAATGATTGAGAAGAAACAAGCTAGCGATAATCTTAACAAACTGCTACAAAGAGTTCTAAGGAAGGAAGTCAAAGTAGTTAACAGTAATTTATTTGAAATACTTAAAGAGAAAAAAATGAATGTTTATTTTGTAGAAAGATTGGATGAAATTCTAGTTAAACTAAAAGGAATTCAAGATAATTTAGCCAAAGAAATATTTGGAGTAGAAGAGGAATACATAAAATTCCTAAAAGAAACACTTACAGAATTGGCAAGGCTTAAGATTAGAGAAGAACAACAAAATAAAGATAAAATAATAATTCAAACAATTGAAAGTATTGATGAATTAGATAAAGTAATTAATATTTTAGTTAGCAGGCTAAATGAATGGTATGGTTTGTATTTCCCAGAATTATATAAGATTTTAAACGACAATGAACAATTTGCTAAAATTGTAGCTAAAATACCGTTTAAGGAAGAAATGAGTGAGGAAAATCTTAAAGCATTCGGTATTGGCGAGGAGAAAATAAAGAAAATAATAGATGCTTCAAAGACTTCAATTGGAGCAGATTTTCCTGAGGAAGATATACTAAAAATAAGGGATTTGGCTTCATTGATTAAGGATATGTATGAAAGAAGAAAGGAGCTTGAAAATTATCTTGAAGAATTAATGAAGGAAGTAGCGCCAAACATATATGCAATAACAGGAGCTACTATAGGAGCGAGATTAATAACAAAGGCTGCAGGATTGAAAAGACTTTCAGAACTTCCAGCAAGTACAATTCAAGTATTAGGAGCAGAAAAAGCACTATTCAAACATTTGAAATATGGTGCAAAGCCTCCTAAGCATGGTATTTTATTCCAACATCCATTGGTTCACTCAGCGCCAAAAGCCCATAGAGGTAAAATAGCTAGATTGTTAGCTAATAAAATAGCTCTTGCTGCTAGATTAGATTATTATGGACAAAGAGAAATGGGAGAACTTTTAAGAAAGGAAATAATGAGTAAAGTAGAAGAAATTAAAAAATTACCACCAAAAAAGAAAGTTAAGAAAAGATGACGAAAGTATATAACCACGAGAAATTTGAAGATGTGTATTGGATAGAGTTTGATGATGGGACAAAAGTCCTTGCAACTAAAAATCTAGCAAGAGGAATAAAAGTATATGATGAAAAATTAGTCGAATATGAAGGAATAGAATATAGAACTTGGAACGCTTATAAGAGCAAGCTTGCAGGTGCAATATTAAAAGGTTTAAAAGAACTAGCAATTAAAAAAGGAGACAAAATTTTATACTTAGGAACCTCAACTGGAACAACTGTAAGTCATATCTCAGATATTGTAGGAGAAAAAGGATTAATATATGGCGTTGAATTTGCACCAAGAGTTATGAGAGAATTTCTTGAAAGATGCGTTAAGTATAGACCAAATATAATCCCAATACTTGCGGATGCAAGAAATCCTAGATCATATTTAGATTTTGTTGACCTCGTAGATCTTATATATATAGATGTTGCGCAACCTGAACAAGCTAAGATACTCGCAGATAACAGCGATCTTTTCTTGAAGAAAGGAGGTAAAGCACTTTTTGCAATAAAGGCATCAAGCATAGACGTGACTAAAGAGCCAACCGAGGTATTTAGAAGAGAAATAAGTGTTTTAGAGAAGAGAGGTTTCAAAATACTTCAAATGCTACATTTAGAACCTTATGATAAAGATCATGCTATGGTTTATTTAGAGAAATAGACTTTAGATATTTTTCAAAAAGCTTTACTGCAAGAATTTGACTCGTTGATTCAACGCTACCCGGTCTTATTCTACGAACATATTTTATTGCTTCTTCTGCAGTTAGACCAAATTTTTTAACTAAAAAGCATGCTACAATAGTACCTGTTCTTCCTTGGCCTGCCTTACAATGAACTAAAACTTTTCTATTATTCTTAAGATTATGTTCAATCCAATTTATACATTCAACAATCCCTTCAAGACTAGGTGCTGCGAAATCTTCGATGGGATAGTGCTTTAAGATTATGTCATATTTTTCTAGAATTTTTCTGTACTCATCAATGCTTTGAAAAGTTAATTCTTCCTCTTCAACTAAACATAGAACAGCTTTTATTCCTTCATGATATAACCTAAGAATATCTTGTTCATCTTCAGGAATGCTGCTAGATGCTAAAGCACCTCTAATTACCCATTTGAAATCCACATATTTTCTTATAGTTAAAAGTATAGAAAGATTTATAACGCTGTTATTTCTTTTTCCTTTCATGGAACTTAATCCTATATTGTTAGGATTCATTGCAGGTGTAACTGTATACTTAGGTGCAATTCCTATTGTATTTTTGAAAACTGATAATAGAAAGGTTCTAGGTTCTTTGACAACAATTGCTGCAGGTATATTGCTATATTTAGCATTAGACATAGGTAGTAATGCAGAAGAACTCGTAATGAAATATGCGAAACTAGAAACTATTGGAGATTTCTTAATTAGACTAGTAATTACCGCCTTTGCGTTATTGGGCGTATGGTTATCAATTCAATATGCAGAGAAGAAATTCTCAGGCATGATTAAAAATCCAAGCCTTGTAATGGCTTCAACTGCATCGCTAGGGTTAGGATTGCATAATGTTGGAGAAGGTGTTGGAATAGCTGCAGCATTGTTAAGTGGCAGTGTGGTATCTGCGATACTTTTCACAATTGGCTTTGCAGTTCATAATGCTACAGAAGGATTTGGAATAGTAGGAGCTCTACAATTTGCTAGAGAAATAATGGTGAGACAAAAGCTAAAGTATGCTGCGATATTATCTGCAGTTGCAGGGTTGCCTGTAATGATTGGCGCTAGTGTTTATTATATAGGAAGTCTTGGTGATATTTATTTGGCAACTTTATATTCAGCTTCAGCAGCTGCAGTTGTATTTGCTGCAAATCGAATGATCATTTATGGCTCAGGAAGAACGATAGGTTATGGAATGTTATTCTGGTTAATGTTATTCATAGGTATTGCTTTAGCTTTCACTACTGAAGGAATCTTAGAATTATCTTTTAGCGAATAAATCTTCTTAATCCCCAGCTTATTTTCTTCTCTGGAATTACTTTAATCAAAGGAGCTTCTCCTTCATTCCAAGGATCCCTTCTCACCCAATCAAACTTCTTATAAAACAAATCATACATCTGCTTATATTCTTCGCCCCTTTCTAAAATTTCAGCTTTTCCTATTATTAGGACTGCTTTGTTTCTAGGTTGTCTATATACATCGACTATCAATGCAACGTTAGGATTTTCTTTTATATTCTTCAACTTCTTCGTTCCATAATCTGTGAAGATATAAAAGTTATCTCCTCTAAAAATATAGCAAACAGGAGTTACGTGAGGAATTCCTTTCTTATCACAAGTTGCTAATCTGCAAACTTCATTTTCTTCTAAAAACTTCCTTTCTTCTGGAGAGAAGTACATATATTTAATTCAAAATAATGAAAGAAAAATCTAAAGATATATTGGGAAGTAAGTAATATTGATGTGAGCGAAATAAGTATTAAGACAAAAAAATATGATGAAAGACTAGTTGAATTTTTGAAATCAATAAAGGGAAGATGGGATCCTTCAAAGAAAGAATGGATAATAAGTATTGATAAATTAAATGAGTTGAAATCAAAGATAAAAGAATTAAATCTTCAAGATTATGTAGAAATACCAGAAACAAAAGAAATAAAGGAAGGAAGTATAACAATGCGCCTTTCAAAAGATAAAAAATATGCTCTACTAAGAATAAACTTAATAGCTTTTCGAGAAGATATAGAAGCATTATTAAAAGGTAGGAGAAGCTATGTACGATTTAAAGTACTTCCTTATAGAAGAAAAATGAAGAAATAATTAACGTCCGCTGAGATATTCTCTTATTCTATTCAATGCTTGTTGACCTTTGAAAGAAAATGAACTCAATTTGATTTTTCCTTCTTGTTCCGCTTTCTTAAAAGCATTCGAATCTCTACTAGCAAAAAGTTCTTTCAGAGTAGCGAAATCTCCTTCAACAAGTACATCAGGGGAATTACTAGGATTTTCTATTGTTACGTCAAAACTTTTCTGTATTACTAAACAAGCTTTACCTGCATCAGTGAATAGATTAATATATAATGGCATGAAAGACTGCATTATAGAACGCTGTATCATGCCCATTGACGCAACTTCATTTTTCATAGTTTTCTCAACTTCAGCTCTGAATTTCTCTAAGAACTCTTTAAATTGCGTCTCCATGTATGAAAAATACAGGCGAAGTATATATTCTTTTGAAAGACAGATTTTTACAATTAGTCATTGAGCTGGTCCTCATCACTATTCAGAGCTTTGAACTATAATCATCCTAACATTATTTTTGTTTTAATATCTATAAATGCATGTGATAAGATCTATTGGAATAGATCCAGGGACTAAAAGTTTCGATATTTGTGGAATAGAAGAAGAAAAGGACGAAATTAAAGTGTTTCTTGAAGAAAGTATTCCTTCAGAGATCTTAGCAAAAGAACCGGAGTTAATTATTGAAATTATAGAGAAAAACGAGCCTATTGATTCAATTGTAGCTTCTTCAGGCTATGGAATAACTTTAAAAAGTATAAGAGAAATGACTGAAGAAGACAAAAAATTAGTTATTTTAGTAAAAGAAGAAGATCCTGGAATTCCAGTTTTGAAAGGTTTGCCTAAGCTTCTAAAATTATTATCTAAATTTAATACGAACATATACATGATTCCTGCTATAATTCAACTTCCTACAATTCCTTATTACAGAAAATTAAACAAAATAGACATGGGCACAGCAGATAAGCTTTGTATCAATGCTCTTACTATATATGATCAAGCAAAAGAGCTAGGAATCAATTATGATGAAACGAACTTCATACTAATAGAAATGGGATATGCATATAATGCCCTTTCAGCAGTTAAAAATGGAAAAATCATAGATGGTATAGGAGGAACAAACTCTGTAATATCATTCAAATCAATGGGAGCAATAGATGGAGAAGTTGCTTATTTGTTAGGAGATTTCAAAAAAGAAATACTTTTTAAAGGAGGAATTAGCGATTTGATAAAATCTGAAGACCCAACAAAAATATTTGAAAATGAAATAGCGAAGGAAGCATTCTTTGAAGGAATAGAGAAAATGGTTGCGATGCTTTTGGTTTCATTAGGATATCCAAAAGAGATCCTAATTTCAGGAAGGCTTTCAAATAACGAATTAATTTTTAATGAAGCAAAGAAGAGGTTAAGAAAATATTCAAAAGTTAGAAAAGTAAAAGGATTTTCGAATAAAGTAAAAGAAGCAGCACAAGGTGCTGCAATAATTGCCAATGGATTAGCTAATGGTAAATTCAAAAGGATTGTTGAAATTCTTGAGTTAAAAAATAGTAAAAATAGTGTTATAGATTTTGTAAGCATATGGGAGAAAAAGGATATCATGGAAAAGCTAAAAAGTATAGAGATAAATCTTTAAAATTTCTCCATTTAAAAGTAATTTTTTAAGAGACTTCTTCAATAGAATGAAATATGAAAGAAGTTTTAGCTTTAACTGATATTCATTTTAATCTCACAAATCTTAGAAAGATACTTGATGCTGCAAAAGAATTCGATTTAATTCTTGTAGCAGGAGACATAACGAATTTCGGAAGAGGACAAGAAGCAAGAGAAGTAATCAAAATCTTATCTAGCAAAGGTAAGCCTTTCTTTTTTGTACCAGGAAACTGCGATTATGCGAAGGAATTTCCTCAAGATGTGAATGAAAGAAACATACATGCAAAATATGTTATTATCGATAACATCGCAATACTGGGATTAGGAGGTTCAACTCCAACACCTTTCAATACACCTTTTGAACTTTCAGAAGAAATGATAGATAAAATACTTAAAGAAATATATTCTAGCATAAAAGAAAATTTTGAAAAAATTATACTAGTTTCACATGTTCCGCCTTTTAATACTCTCTTAGATACAACGAAAACTGGAACACATGTAGGAAGTAGGAGTGTTAGAAAATTTATTGAAGAACACAACATAGATCTCGTAATAAGCGGTCATGTACATGAAGCTAGAAGCATTGATAAGATAGGTAAAACAGCTTTAGTAAATCCTGGACCTGCAAACCAAGGAAATTATGCAAAAATAACTTTAAACAAAGAAATAAAAATCAAGTTAGAACGCATATAATGGATAAAGAAGAAAAGAAATTGTTATTAGCCGTATTACTTTCCATCATTGTAACTGTGGTAAGTATGATTATATATTTTGCCTAATTTTTTCAACGAGCTTCATAAAGTTTAAAACTCTTTCTTCATCTACTTCATTATTTATTATCCCATCTTTTTTGAAATATGTTCCTACTATAGCACCATCAGCATGCTTTAATATGGATTCTACATTATCTATGTTAACACCGCTACCTGCTAAAACAGGAGCGTTCGTTGTTTCTTTCACTTTAATTAAATCATCTAAGCTCAACGGCTTTCCTGTTTCAGGACCTGTTACTATTAACGCATCAGCTAGTGCTCTGAAATAGGTATCTCTAGCTATTCTTTGAATATCATAATTAAATAAAGGAAATGCGTGCTTGCTCAAAACATCCGCAAATATTTTTACGTTTGAATTCAGTTGAGTTCTATATCTTAACAGTTCAGCAGCATTACCTTCAATTATTCCTTGATCTGTGATCAAAGCATAAGCATGAACATTGACTCTTATAAAGCTGGCACCTGTTATGCTAGCTATTGCCATCGCAACTTTAGAAGCATTTCTTAAAACATTTATACCGATAGGTACGTTGAAATTTTTCTTAATTTCCCATGCAACGATGCTCATGCTAGCTATAGTATGCAATTCTACTTCGTTTTTAAAGTATGGTTTATCTCCGTAGTTTTCAATTAAAAGACCATCTATGTTAGCTTCAACCAAAGCTTTTGCATCTTTCATCGCACTTTCAATTACTTCTTCAAAACTTCCTTTGTATAGAGGTGAATATGGTAAAGGTTTGAGATGAATCATCCCAATTATTGGCTTTCTTGTTTTGAAGATTTTCTCTAAAAGTTCGCTCATAACAATAATTTTTCATATAAAAATAAAATTGTAGAAATTGAATGCTACATTGAATACTTAAAAATTATTTTGTTGTGATCAAAATCTCCACAACATCGCCATCTTTTAAGTTCAATTCTTTTCTTAAATAATGCCTAGAAATCACTTCTATAACATTCCTAGGATGTATTGTCCTTTCAAGAAGTATTACTGCACAATCAAGCTTATTGTTTATTATTCCAGGAAAACATTTTACCCAACCATAAGTTCTCTTATCATCAGAAAACCCATTTATGAATATTCCTTCAAGATTTCTAAGAAAGCCTCTGTTTTTAGGCTCTATTAACTTAATATTTAACGTTCCAGGATATGGGATATAACCTAGCTTTTCTTTGAATTGCTTAGCATAACCTTCTAAGGAAACATAATATGCACCTTCTTTTATGCCTGTAAATACAAAACCTTTAATAAGAAATTGTTTCTTTCCTTCAATTATATCTTTTAAAGAAATATATGCTTCATATAGTAAATCTCTTCCCTTTCTTGTCAAAAATATTTCTTGACCTTTCTTTAATCTCCTCCTTGTTATATAGCCCTCTTCTTCAAGCTTAATTAGCCTAAGTGAAGAATTTTGTTGTGTTGTTTTAAGTTCTTTAGCTAAAGCTGTTGTAGAAATCAAAGTAGGCTTATGATAGCAACCTAAACTAGCTAATATAAGTAGATCGTAAAGATATTTTCTTTCCATTACAATTTTTATTGTAAATAAAAATTTATTTTTGCAAACTTTTCTCAGCTCATGGCTAGAAGTAAAGAAATAGCATCTATAGCGATATTCGGTGCACTTTCAGCTGTTATAACAACGATTACCAATTTGCCAATTTTTAGATTTCCTCCTTTACCTTTTTTACGTTTTGATATAGGAGAAATTATAGATTTCCTAGCATTCCTAATATTAGGACCGATTTCTGCTTTATTCGTTGTTCTTGTTCATTTCCTTACCATATCTGCTTTTCCTGGTGCACAAGTTCAATTTGCAAGCCAAGCAATGAAAGCTGCTGCTATACTTTCTACAATTCTAGGATTCTTATTAATTACCAAAATAAAAAGAGAAATTTTTGGTATAGCAGGAGCACTAGTAAGCAGAGTAGTGATAATGACTTTTGCGAATTATCTGTTCTTTCTAGTATTCTTCCCTGCATATTTTGACGGATCAGCCTCAATGCTATCGAAATTCTTGGGCATAAATTTAACAGATTTTTGGTCGAAGTTCACATTACTATTCATATTTTTGGGAATCTTCAATGCAATCCATGCATTAATTACAACGATTATTCCTCTCTACATATTAAAGGTTTCTCCTCAGCTCGTAAGGGTTGCTTCATCTATAAAGCCTCTATGGATTACCAGATATTTAAATTTTAAAAAATAACATATTAATTTTTTAAATTATTTAATTAGATTTTTAACTCTTCAATAAATATAATGTCTTTTATTTTTTCTAAAGAGTCTATTTTATATGTTTTTGATTCAAGATATTTATTTGAGTATAACTTAGCAATAAATCTAAATCTATCAAGATTTAATCTTTCTCCTATATGAGCCAATAATATAACAGCTATTGCATGACCTAAATTCATCAACATATCTTTTGCATAGAATTGGAGCTCAGCTTCTCTGTACCTAATCATACTAGATAATGTTTCTTCAATTTTCCTCATTGCTAGTTCAGCTGTTTCTTTTTCTTCTTGGATTTCTTTCATTAGATTTTTCATATCTTTTAAAAGTTGTTCATGAGCTTTTTTCTTAATAATAGCTTCAAGCATATCCAAGGCTTGTATATTGCTTGTTCCTTCCCAGATAGATGTTATTAAAGCTTCTCTATGAAGCCTTTCAATTGGATATTCTTCAAGAAATCCTAAGCCACCATGGATTTCCATAGTGCTTTTTGTTACATATGCTGAAACCTCTGCTGTTAAGTTCTTAGATATATGAGTTAGCAATCTTGAATAATGATAATTCTCACTATAAGGAGGTTGATCTTTCCAACATTTTTGAAATTCGCTGATAGCTTTAAAAGTCAAAGCCATTGCTCCTTCAATTGCAATCTCCATATCTAGTAAATCTTTCCTTATCAATGGATGTTCTATTAGTGGCTTACCAAAAGAACTTCTTATTTGAGAATAATAATATGCTTCAAGATATGCTTTTCTAGCTATTCCTAGAGCTCCGACTGAGTTTGCAATTCTAGAAACATTTAGAGTATCCATGATGTAATAAATTCCTTTATCTTTCTCACCAATTAAATATGCTTCTGAGTTATGAAATTCAACTTCTCCTGTAGGAACACTTATAGTTCCACTTTTCTCTTTAAGTCTCCTTATTAAGAAGTTTCTTTTGCCATCTTTATTAAATCTAGGAACAAGGAATAAAGCTAAACCTTTTGCACCAGTTATAGAACCCTTTGGTCTTGCGCTTACAAGAGCCAAATCTGCAATGCCTGCATTGCTTGCGAAGTATTTTTCACCATTTATATGCCATTCATTCCCTTCATGAAATGCTTCAGTCTTATTTGCACCTAAATCGCTACCTCCTTGAATTTCAGTAAACCATGTTGCACCGTACATGATTGGTTCTATATCACCGATCAAATGAGGAATGTATTTTTTCAATTCCTGTTCCCCATACTTGTATAAGACATGAGCAACTTGATTTGTAACTGTGATAATACAAGCTATACCGGGATCTGATATTAAATAAATTGATGCAAAATGTTTATACCAGTCTTCTTCTTTATATGGAGATTTATTAACGCTATAATCCTTCAATAATTTTTCAAGAATCCATCTCTCTGTGAGATCTAGCCATACTTCATCGATTCTTTCTCCAGCGATACTCCATACTATATGCTTTGGATTTGCCCTTTTATCTATATAATCTGAAACTTCGTATAATTCTTTGCCTACAAATTTCCCTAACGCAAATAAATCAATAGGCTTTCCTAAGAAATAGGTAAGGAATGCTTGAAAGGGCTTATCTATTTCATAATGATTTTTGTCATACGCATTAGATAAGTAATAATAAATATTGTTCATTAAACTTCTATCGCTTCATAACTTAAATCTTTGTAATTAGCTTGCTTTAAAACAGCTTTAAGCTTTTTAATAAAGGATTTTATTTAGAAAGACATGGGAGAATTCCAAATACCTATAACGCCTGAGGACTTAATTGAAGGAGAAGATGTAGATTTTCAGGTAATAAAGGAAGATTGGAATGAATATAAGCTAAGTGATGGTACAACATTGAAGGTTAAACTTGTATTAGCAGGTGTCAAAAGGCTAAAAAAGTATCAGCCTGATGGAAAGCCAATATATGTTATTAACGCTACAAATGTAGTTAGAGTAGTAGATGTACCTGAAAAATTAAAAGGAAAAGTTTCTAAACCTCCAGCAGGTACAAGTTATCGTTAATGGGTTTAGCTGAAACTAGTTTACAACTCTTCTTTTTATTAAACCCTTTAGCCTCCATTCCTTTACTATTAACTGCATACGAAAAAGGTTATAATGTTAGAACAATTGCTATAAATGCAACAATTCTAGCTTTAGCAATAGCTATTTCTTTCGTTTTCATCGGAAGGTTTCTGTTTCTAGTATTCGGAATTTCGATAGATTCTTTTAGAGCAGCAGGAGGGCTAGTAATAATATTACTTGGTCTTGAAATGGTTCTTAGAAGAGAAGAAAAAACGAGCAACGTTACCCAAGCAAGGGCATTGATTTCATTAATAGCAACTCCTTTCTTGACAGGTCCTGCAACACTTTCATTCCTTGCATTGACGGCTCTCGATAATGGAATATATTTTGCCTTATTGGCTTTATTGATAGCATTTATATTCGTAGCTGCAGTATTCCTAGCATTAAGTTGGCTTATTCCTAGAATTAATACTACTTATATAGAATTCGCTAGCAAAATATTCGGGTTATTCATAATTGCTTTCGGTCTTGAAATGCTAGCTGAAGGAGCCAAGAAACTACTATTACCTTAAATAAACAATGTGTTTTTTGATTTAAAGCACGAACAGAATTGCGAGACTGTGGTTTAATTTTACTACATTATTGTATATACATATATAAATGATAATTTTTATATAATTTTAATTAAATAAAATAAACAAAAGTTTTTAAATGCTATGTAGTAATACTATTATTAATGAGTACAAATAAAGATCTGGATACAAAGATAATAGAGGCGATTGAAAGAATAAGCAGAGCACAAAAAATACTGCTTTGGGATAAAGCAAAACTTTATGGATTAACGCCTTTACAAACTCAAATTCTTATGTTCATAGAAGAAAGTAAGCCTGAGAATGCGAACATCACTAACTTGAGCCTAGAGTTAGGAGTTTCCCAGCCTACAATAAGCGATTCTGTAAAAAGCTTAATCAATAAAGAGTTGATCGAAGCTACAGTATGGGAGAAAAACAGACATTTCAAAATTTTGAAGTTAACTGATAAAGGAAAAGAGATTTTGAAAAAATTAGAAAATTGGAACTATTATCTAAAGAAACCCTTAATGGATATGAATGAAGAAGAGAAAGTAAGGGTTTTTGATTTTCTTTTAAAGTACGTCGTAGCGTTGAGAAATGACAAGACTTTATACTTTGTAAAAGCATGTCCATTGTGCAGATATTTTCTAGAGAAAAAACCCAATGAGTATTATTGTAAGCTATTCAACATGGATTTGAAAATAAAAGATTTGAGAATTAATTGTCCAGATTTTGAAGAAGCGATAGTTGTTGTCAAATGACTTTAGCTGTAGGCAAGGCTGTAGTAGCTAGTCAACATTACATAAGTTCACTAATAGGATTAAAGATTCTTGAAAAAGGAGGAAATGCTTTCGATGCAGCATTAGCAATGAGTGCAGCTTTATCAGTAGTCTTGCCTCATACAGGAGGTTTAGGAGGGGATGGTTTCTTGTTAGCCTATACTCCTAATGGGATCGTAGCTTATAATGGTTCAGGAAAATCTCCAAAAAATTTTGATGTAGAAGCTTTTTTAAAAGAGAAATCTATTCGAGGACCTTTAACAATTACTATTCCAGGTCTTGTAGATCTTTGGAATTGGACTTTTCAAAGATTTTGCAAATTAAGCATGAAAGAAATTTTAGAATCTTCAATAAGAATTGCAAAGGAAGGATTTCATATAAACAAAGAATTAGCTAATGCAATAGCTAACTTTAACTATCAAGATGAAGACTGGCTAAGAATATATGGTAATAAGAAGCTAGGGGATGTTTTAATTCAAAAAGAACAAGCTAACATTTTGGAAGCAATATCTAGAGATCCAAATAGCTTTTACAACGATTTAGCTAAAGAATTAGTTAATGGTCTAAAAAGAAAAGGAGTCAAAATCGAGGAGGAAGATTTCAATGAACATAGAGGAGAAGAGATACAAACTATATCTTTAAAATTCTTAGATTATAAAATACATGAACTTCCGCCAAATACACAAGGTATAACTACACTTGAAATCTTGAAATTATATGAAGAAAACGGGCTCAATAAATTAGATTTTTATGATGAGAAAAGAATAATAGAGCACTTAAAAATTGCAGCGATAGCATATAAAGACAGAGATCGATATATTGCAGATCCGAAATTCATGGATGTCGATCCTCTCGAACTATTGAAAAAACCTCATGTACTAGAAAGCGTAAAATTAGACATAGAAGGAGATACAACGTTTTTAGCTGCAGCTGATAAAGAAGGAAATATGGTTGGAATTATTCAAAGTTTATTTCATCCTTTTGGTTCAGGTGTTACTGTTAATGGTATCGTTTTTCAAAATAGAGCTATTGGATTTTCTAAGAAAAAAGGCTTACCTAATAGCCCGCTTGGAGGAAAAAGGCCGCTTCACACGCTTTCGATAGCTTTCGCGGAAGGAGATGATAGAAAAATATTGCTCGGATGTGCAGGAGGAGATCTAAGACCCCAAATACATTCTGAAGTTTTAGAAAACATAATATGCTACGAGATGGATTTAGCTAATGCCATTGATATGCCTAGATGGATGCTTACAAATTGGGATGGAGAATATGAATTCATTTTTGAAAAAAGATTAAGTATAAAATCAAGAAAAGCAAAAGCTTTAGATTACTTCAGCAGATCCGTAGGTATTTGCAATAGCATCGAGTATTCTAACGAAACATATAAAGGATATTCAGACTTGAGAAGCGAAGGAGTCAGTTTATCTATATTTTGAATGAATTCTTATCGAGCAAAGTTAAGTAAGAACTATTTCACTTCTATAATTTAAAAGAGAAAAAGAAAAATTGAATCTATTTTTTGATAGCCTTTTTGATTTTTTCCTCTAAATCTGGCGTGATCTGCTGAACATTATGTGCATACTTTGCGTGAAGTTTTATTTGTTCCATCAATTCTTGCTCACTCGCAGCATTTTTTACTTCAAACTTGCAATTCATTCCAATGTCTTTGCACTTAAAAGACGGCACGTTATTATTATAATTTAACGAAATATAAACTTATCTCAAGATTGAAATCAATAGGTTTCACGCTTCGTAATTCAAAAAATTTTATGCAACTCATTTATATAGCATTATTTTGATTAAGCGCTATCAACATTTCTTAATAATTTAAATTATCATTTTATTGAGTTGTAGTAGTACATATTTGGCTAAATAAAGATGAACAATTAAAGTTTTTAGTCTCTGGAAGAATTTTGTTTATATTTTATTTATTGCTGTAGCTTCACATTGTAGGAATTATAGGATGGGCCGTTTAACAACAAGAGCCTATTTTTAATCGAATTTCTAGACCTTAAAGAGCAAAGGATTCTCACTGGTTATAGAAAACTTGTTCATCTCGAAATTCTTTCGCTAATTTTAGCAAGCATTTCAGGATTGCTTATGTGGATAAATTTAGGTTATCCAAATTGGAGCTATTATGCCTTCATTATAGCGCCATTTTTAGCATTTGCTGAATTTTATTTATAGAGACTTTCAAGAGAGAAGAATTCAGATTAAAAATGAAATATCTAGCAATATTTTATATTTTCATAACTTTATACCTTCTTTATGTCATGATATTAAAGCCTAACTTTTCTTACTTACAATCCATTAATTCAGATAATTGTGACGTTATTGCAGCACTTAAAATTCACAACTATATTTACAATCTTTTAAAGAGTTTGATTGTATGCAACCAAAGCTACTATTCTATAAACATATTTGTAACAGTGCCTTCTAATACTTTTCCTTGAGTTTTGTTCAAACTGATAGCGTGGCTATAAGAAACATGTTTAAACCTCCTTATAACAGGTCTGAAAAGAAAAACATTTTACTAGTTCTTAATAAACAACGATGTATTTTAAATAAAAAAATCTTATACAAACCTTGCTATTATTGCCATTATCCCTATAATTACTGCCGGTATATCGTTGCCGAGTGCATCAGGATCTCCTACTTCAATAACTGTAGCTGTTAGCAACTTGATAGCAAAGAATAACAATGCTACTACAAGATATATGTTTAAGCTTCTTTTCAAATCTTCTATTGTATTTTTATTTTTGTACAAATAAAGCATAGAAAACAATAAAATTACAGCTAGAATCAAGACAACAATCTCATCCATTATAAATATTGGGTGATCCATTTCTCCGGGTATGTCTGTACCAAATACTAGAAATAGAAAACCTAGAAATATTGCAAGAGCTCTTTTCTGCATAAGTTTTGTATACACTTTCGATTCATCGTTTTCTTGATTCATTACAGCATTAAAGGAGTCTCCTATATATTTTTATTGGTTACAAAGATTTTTAGCTTTTAATCTTTAAATTTTTGGATCATTTATAATTAAATGATCTATTATCTCTAGATTGCTATAGAAATTTTATGATGAATTCTTGATATATTTAACTATATCTTGCAACTCTTCTCTATCACGAACAGATTTATCATTTAATGCAATCATGATTTATTCCTTCAATTCGAGCTTTATATGCAGGGCTATCTTATCCAACGTTTACTACTATCACCACTTTTAAGAGCTTTAATTTTAAAAAATCATTATTAGGAAAATTTAACCCCAACATTTATATTCATTTAAGAATAGATTGTGTGAGTACTGCAAATCATAATCTAAGAATATTGAGAAATGCTATTATAGTACTAACTGTTATATGTGCAATTTTAATAGGTATAGGTGTTGCGGCTTTCATCTTACTTCAATTTCAAACCAACATATCCACAACTACGCTTTCTCTTATCGCATTACAATTTCCAAAATCAACAATAACAGCTTATGTCGGTAATGCAGGAGGTTCTGGTTAGCAGTCTAAGCTTTATTGGATCACAAAACCTGCAAATCAAACGTTTAAAGTAGGCGATTGAATAGTCCTAACACTTTACATGAGTTATACGTTTCCTAATATGCATGGATTTGCAATCATTGACCCCTACGGAAACCAAATAGCAATTCTAAGCGCTGGTCCGAATGGAAATTCGAGCGCAATTATAACCTTAAGTGTTGTGGGGACATATAAGCTACATTGCTTATATTTCTGTGGTTCATGGCATGATGTACGAGACAAAATGCAAGGAGTAACCCTTTTAAAAGTATCTTCATAGAACTCTTTCAATTACTCGCTATTCTGGACGAAGTACTCAACTCCAGTGAAATACTATAATCGCAAGATTCGATAAATGAAAAAGAAGTAATTTAATTCTATTTAGGTATATAACAAACTTTTTTCTGTTTCTTTTCTCTTTTTTAACCTCCTCTTTGCTTCATAAACTATTTCTAAAAACTCCTCTTTGGTTAAAAGATCAACGCCTTCATCACAATAAAGACCTGTTCTTTCTTCAATTATCCTATCTATTTCTAATCTCTCTTCATGAGTAGTTTCTATACCCAGCAATTCAAGCAATTGTCTAACTTTTATGCTCACAAATGTCTTTATTATAAAAACTATTTTAAATTCCTTAATAAGAGTAAGAAAATCTATTCATACAATTCTATCCAAATTCCATTGGCATCTTTAATATAAATCCATCTTGAATCAGTACTTTTTCATTTCTAATTCTATTTTATTCCTTGAATCATGGAGATATTTAAGATATTGTACAATCTTTAAATTTATACAGGTATGGGATTATTTATAGGATATGTCTATTAGTATTCCTAGAAGACTTTTTGATGAGATCACGAAGAAAGGTATTGATATTGAATCCTACATCATAGATTTGCTTACGAAGATGTTTAATTTGGATCCTACAGTTAGTGTTGAATCTCACTTAGAGCTTTCTATGAAGTATCTTAATGAAGGCAAGTCACTAATCGATAAAGATCCTATTCAAGCGTCTGAGAAACTTTATAAAGCTGCTGAGGAGGTTGTTAAAGCACTAACAATATACTTCAATTTAAGCGATATTATGGAGAAGATTAATGAGAGAAAAAGGTGGACGGTTACAGAAATGGATAAGGCTTCTAGATTGATCTCTGAAAAACTTGGAAAGTGGTTCAGGAGTTCATGGGATACTGCATGGGCTTTATACGTTTGGGGCTTTCACGAAGCAAAATTAGATTCTGAAAGTGTGCGAGATAGGTTTCCAGATATAGAGAAAATGGTAATAGAGGCGCAGAAAGTTGTGAAGAAGAAAGATTAGTTACTAATGTTTCTCTTTAAATATTAGACATAAGAATCAAGTAAGAGCAAACTTTAAATTAGTGAAATCTAACTTAATTAAGTAGATTATAAAAAGCAAAACCTCAGATGTTTTTGTAAAGTTGTTGATAACCCATCTTAAATTTGATATTTTATCAGGCAATAAAAATTGAATGTTTTAAAAATTGGAATGCTACTCAATATATATTTACTCAGAAAATAATATTCAAATATGGCAATTGAAGAATCCTTAATTCTAGCAAACATTAAAGAATTGAGCAAGAAATTCTACGAGAATAGCTTGAAAGTAGATAAGGAAGGAATATTTCCCAAAGAAAATCTTGAACTGCTCGCTTCACAAGGATATTTCGGAGCCTTTATTCCAAAACCTTATGGTTTAGGGTTAGAGTATAAAGTATATGTAGAAGTAGTTAAAGAAATCGCAAAGGCTTGCGCGTCTACAGCTTGGATTTATGTATCCCATTGTGCAGCAAGTTATAGTCTTTTTGCAAGCGCTAATGAGAACTTAAAGAATAAATATCTTCCTAAAGTAGCGAAAGATGCTATTATAAATTTAGCACAAACTGAAATAACAACAGGCGCTGGGATAAGCGGGATGGAAACGAGTGCTAGAAAAGAAGGTAAATATTGGATTTTAAACGGATCTAAGCACTTCATAACTGCAGCGCACGGTGCAGATATCTTCATAATTATAGCTAAGAATTTAGAAAGCAAAGATCCCTTTCCGAAGAATTTATCTGCTTATGTAATAGAAAAAGACTTCGAAGGCTTTGCTTTAGGTCAAAAATATGATTCAATGGGAATGAGGGGTATTGGATGGGGAGAAATAATATTGCGTGATTGCAAAGTTCCTGAGGAGAATTTCATCCAAGACGGTGTAAAAGCGATAAATTCAGGCGGTCATGTAGGAATGCTAGGAGCTTCGGTAATAGCTTATGCTCTTGCTGAAGCTTCATTTGAGCTATGTAAAAAGCACTTAAAAGAAAGAACAATAGCAGGCCAAGCATTAGGTCAAAGAGAAGGAGTTAGAGCAATTTTTTCAGAAATCGCAACAAATCTTGAAGCAATAAAGCATATGATTGAATTCGGAATAGATGCTTTAAAAAGAGATTCTTATCCAGATCTGCTTAAGGTTAAAAATTTTGTCACAGAAAACTCTTTAAGCATCATAGACAAAGCTCTTAGATTAACAGGAGCTCATGGATATAGCAAGCTATTACCCTTAGAGAGATACTACAGAGATGCTAGGGCTACTTTATTGCATTTCCAAACTTTAGAAATAGGTAAAAATATCCTAGGTGGAATAGCTCAAACAACTTAACCTTTTATTCTTCATTATTAAGCGTTCAATAAATTAAATTCAGCAGTGGTAGCATTAATCATTTGTTACTTCATCTGACCCTCATTTCATCATCGTTTCTAAATTCGTCTTCATCAATTTAAATTTATTGAAGTAATTCATTTCATTAAAGCATCCAGTTTTCTAATCAAATTATAAATTTTTGCTTCGAGATATCATTAGCAACTTTTGTTTTTCTTATTCTTTATCGCTAACCATTTATTGAACTTTCAATTCCCTTTATGGGATTCAGAGATTCCTTCATATGTCTTTAGATCCGTAGATCAACTTTCAATTCCCTTTATGGGATTCCACCTAAAGTAATGCTACCTATCATTGCAGGCTTTATAAGATTTATATCTGGCTAAATATTTACGAATTTTTTGTTTAATATAATTTTTTAGCAGCCTCGAAATATATAGGATCAAGAAAACTGTAATCTCTAATTATGCTCATTTTTTCGAGATTCTTTATAAGGTTATCTAAAACGCTCGTAGAAATAACTGAGCCCTCATAATTTTCCAAGCCATCTCAATGTTGTTTCCGAATATAGTAATTCCTTTAATTCTACTCAATATATCCTTAATTTATCTACAATTGAAGATAATGCTTCAGAAAAAACCTTATAGAGATCAGCTCTGCTATAATTTTCTTTAAGTTTTCTGCAATCTACGACAACAAAAGGAATCCCAGATTCATTCAGTGCAACATTCATGACTGAAGTCTTTCCTATTCTCCTTATACCCGTTATAACTAATAAAGGCCTGTTTAGATTAAGCAGCATTTCCTCTACTTCTTTTTCTCTATCGAAGAGTTCTTTCTTATTAATTTTTGTCTTTCATCAAATAGCACTTCTGCCCCTGAACTTATATTCAGCCCCAGAAGATATATTCTTTATTTTTAATAGAACACTTAAAAGTTCATTCAAGTAAAATATTCTTAAGAAAATGCTAATTTATCTAGTTAGATATAACTGGCAGATTATAAAACATTTTCTGTGTTAAACAATCAACTAAATAAACGCATCCAATATTATTACGTAGCCAAAGATAGCGGTCATACTGTAGATTGAAGAATAACGTTAAATGCTTCAATTTAAGAATACAAAGATATATGTGCATAAATTAATGCACAAAAATAAAAATAAGTCGATTTTAATAACATATGAATTCAAATATGCAGAATATTAAAAAAATCGATGATACGACCTTTATGTTAAAAGTAAGAATCCCCATTCCCGCTTTAAAGTTCGTAAACTGCTATGTTATTAAAAAAGAAGAAAACGTATTGTTGATAGACACGGGTTGGGATAGCGAAGAGTCTTATGCTTCTCTTTTGAATAATCTAAACGAACTAAATGTGAAAATTAGAAATATAAAAGGTATTATTATTACTCATTTACATATTGATCACCTTGGTTTGGTTACGAGAATTAATAAGAATAACGAGATTCCTGTGTTTATTCATGAAGAGGATTGGAAATACATTAGAGACACCTTGAAAGAGTCAGATAAAAAAGTGAATGAACTAAGAGAGTTGTTAAGAAAAGCTGGCGCTCCTTCAGAGTTATATAATGACATTGAAAATTTGTTACCTTGGATTAAAAGAATTAAGCTATTTCAAAGTTTTATAGAGACGGCTCGTCCTGTCAAAGATATGGAAAATATAATTTTTAACGATCATGAATTAGAAATAATATGGACACCTGGACACACTCCTGGCCATATTTGCGTATATGATAAATCAAGCAAGAACTTATTTACAGGCGACCATGTGTTACCAAAAATAACTCCAAACATATCTACTTATGATTTCTCACGAAATCTTTTAAAGTATTATATAAAGAGTTTAAATAAAATAAATAAATTTGAAGCTTCAACTATTTTGCCTGCACATGAATATGAATTCAAAAGTCTTAAAAATAGAATCTTTGAACTTAAACTTCATCACCTAGAGAGAATTAAAGAGATCATTGAAATAATAAAAAATGGATTTAATACCCCTTATGAAATAGCATTAAAAATTAAGTGGAACTTAGGTGGTAAGAACCTTGAACAGACAGATACTTTCCAAAAATACATGGCTTTAGGTGAAACATTTTCCCATTTGATATTTTTAAAAACATATTCTATCTTAAAGGAAGAAGAAGATAGTAATTCTCTAAAATATTATTTGAATGAAAATTTAGATTATGAAAATATATTAAAATTCGAATTGTTTGAAAATTTGGTATAATCTTATTTTAAAAATTTAAATGAACTGGATAAAAAATATTTATAAGTAATAAATTTTTATTTATCTTTGGTTATTCTCTTCAAGATTTACCACTCTTTAATGAACTTTTATTAGGCTACGATACATTATTATCATAAGTATGCTAATTGATAGAAACAAATACATAAGTGAAGAGCTTGCAATGGTCATAAATTCTCTTGAAGAATCTTTAAATAGATGTTGGAATACGAGACTTCTGCGAAAATTCAGTGAAGGAGATTATAATGTAATGAGTGCTCTATATCAAGAATTATTAAGACTTGAAATATTTCCTTATCTTACATCTGCTAACTTAACAGAAGTGGCTATCATAAATGAAGTCTTAGGGGCTAAACTCATACCAGGTATCCTCACTTCTACAATCATAGCTTCTAAGGCAATTAATGATGAAGAGATTTTAGAAGGAATTTATAAAGGAAAGATTAAAGTGGCTATTTCCGATTCGAATTTAGTACCAGCAGCAGATTTAGCTGATTTAATTGTCATAGGTAAAAATTTTGCATGGAAAGAAGAAGTCATTCTCATATCTTATGAATCATTAGATAATTCGATGAAGATATCAAGAGTAGAATTCAAAAGGTCTCAGCCTATAGAATTCAATGAGGAAATTGCCATGTTAAATCTAGCTTCTCAAATGGTTGGTAGTGCTGAAGCTGTTTTAAATTTAAGCGTAGAATATGCAAAGAATAGAATGGCCTTTGGTAAACCTATAGGATCTTTCCAAGCTGTTAAGCACAAATTAGTTGACGATGCAATGATCATTGAATTAGCAAGATCTCTATATCTAAAAGCTTCTAAAAATATAAAATTCGCTCCTCTTGCAAAATATTATGCGAATAAGAAATTATTAAAAGTGATGATAGATGGTATTCAAGTGCATGGAGGAATAGGTTTCACAGATGATGTAGATATTCATTTATATTTAAAAAGATTAATAACATTAGGAAAATTGTATTACAATTATAAACCTAGTATCTTAAACTTCTTATAAAGTTTTATGGTAAAATTAGATCCTTGAATTGATCTCTTAGTACTTTTTTGTCCACTTTACCTACACTTGTTCTTGGAAATTCGTTCACAAAAACAAATTTATCAGGAATCCACCATTTGGGTATCTTCCCCATATCCACATACTTAATCAAATGACTTCTTAGTTCTTGCTCATTAATTTTATCTTTATAATTTGATTTTGGAATTACCAATGCAAGAGGACGTTCACCCCATTTTTCACTTTTCACAGCAATTACAGCGGCTTCAAGAACAGCTTCATGCGCTGAGATAAGATCCTCCAATTGTTTTGAAGGTATCCATTCTCCTCCGCTCTTTATTACATCTTTAGCTCTATCTATAATTAGTACGTATCCCTCTTCATCTACAACAGCTAAATCACCAGTTTTAAACCATCCATCTTGAGTGAAAGATTCTCTGGTTTTATTCTCATCCTTCCAATACTCCGTTATCAATCCCGGACTCCGTACTAATATTTCTCCCATAGTTTTACCGTCCCATTTCACTTCATTTCCCTTCTCATCTACAACTTTTATCTCCACGAACGGTGCAGGCAAACCTGCCTTATTTAAATAGTCCATTTGTCTTTCTAAATCCCATTCAAGCATGTGTTCCTTAAGATTAGCGAAAGTAAATCCTACCCCTTCAGACATACCATAAGCTTCATATATTCTAATTCCATAGGACCAAGCCCTCATCATTAAGCTCCTAGTGGGATGCTCTCCATCGATCAAGAATTTTAATCCTTTTAAAGCATCTTTATAGTTCTCAACTTCAGGATGATATAAGAACATCATTAACAATGTAGGGACGCCTGCCATATACGTCACTTTCTCTCTCTTAATTAATTCAAGTATTACTTTACCTTCTAGCCTACCTGGAAGAACTTGCTTGCATCCTAATAACGTTCCAAGATATGGAAGTGTCCATCCTAAACCATGGAATAATGGGGGTAAGTGCATTATTGTATCACTAGATTCGAGTCTTGCGACAGATGGATAAAGATTGACCAACGAATTTAATATGGTTTGCAATACAAGTTGTCGATGGGAAAATTTAACTGGCTTTGGTAACCCTACAGTTCCGCTTGTAAAGTATATTGCGGCATCCGTATCTTCATTAAGTTCAGGAAAATCATAAACCGAAGAAGCTGAATTAACTATGTCATAATAATTGTATAAAGGTTTCAAACTTGTTGTGACCCCTTTTTCAGATATTACAATCCATCCTTTAATAGTCTTTAAATGAGATGATATTTTCTCTACTAATGGAAGAAATTCATCTCTAAATATTAAGAAAGTGTCTTCGGCATAATTTATCGTATAAATAATTTGTTCAGGAGGCAATCTTAGATTTATAGTATGAAGTGTTGTACCCATCATCGGGATAGCAAAGTAACACTCTAAATATTCAAGCGTATTCCAATCTAGGACACCTATTCTTGCTCCTTTTTCTACACCTATAGATTCGAGCGCGTTGGCTACTTTTTTCAATCTTTCGTAAAATTGTTTATACGAAATTCTTTTTTCAAACCTATATACTATTTCTTTATCAGGACTTCTCCTTAATGGTGTGAGCCAAAGCTTCTTAATAATAAGAGGATATTTATACATAATATAATAATCTACTTCTACTTTAAAAATTTCTATTAAGATCAGAGATTTATAATATTATTTGAGATTTCAGATATATGATAGGATTAACTTTCAATGATTTTCAAATAGGACAAAAATTCGTATCTTATCGTATCACTGTTACAGATGCACATATTGCAATTTTTGCAGGATTATCAGGAGATTTTAATCCGCTACATGTAGACGAAGAATTTGCTAAAAATACAATATTTAAAGGAAGAATTGCCCATGGCTTACTAACACTTTCTTTGATTTCAGGATATTTAGGAATGCTAGTTGCAGGTACTGCAATTGCTTTCATTGGAATGAACGTTAGGTTTTTATCTCCAGTAAAAGTAGGCGATACAATATATGCCGAAGCAACTGTAAAAGATAAAATAAGAAAAGATAAATATGAAGGGGGTATTGTCACATTTAATTTTGAAATAAAAAATCAGAGAGAAGAAAAAGTAGTTGAAGGAGAGTTTTCTCTTCTAATTTCTGAAAAGAAACGTTATTGAATTGGTTTAAAATATTTGATATCTAAAATACTTCCTTTTCTTTCTTCATTCCAAACCGCCTGAACTTTCATTCCTATCTTAATTTTTTCTTCTACATTTTTAGGATCTGCGAGATCTACTTCTCCTATAAAGTGAACCAGTCCTTCATCTGCACCTTCAGGCTTTATTAATCCTACGGCATAAGGGGGTGGAGGTAGTCCATAAAATTGCCTATATACCACGAAAAATGTTTGAACCGTTCCTACATCTTTACATTCAACTATATCGTTTAAATTAAGCAAAACATAACAACGTTCACAAAACATGCGGGGAGGAATCAATACTCTTTTACATGAAGAACACTTTATTCCTAAAATTTTCTTTTCCTTGAGACCTTCTAAGAATTTTGCAATATAAGGACCAGTTGCATACCTGTATTCTATTTCCCATTTACCTAATACTTCAATGCCTTTTGCCATTGTTCAATAATGTCTTTCTCTACTTATTATCATTGCACCATGGAACTGTAATGCACCGCCCCATGCATGTGCTAAAGCATTCTCTACGTTAGGAACTTGTCTCTGACCAGCTTTACCCATGACTTGCAAAGCAGCTTCAGCTACTCTTATTAGCCCTGTAGCGCCTATAGGATTCGTAGATAATACACCTCCACTAGGACAAACAGGGAGAGAACCATAGAATTTAGTTATTCCTTCTTCTAATAATTTCCACCCCATTCCCTTATTTGCAAATCCAAAAGCTTCATATTCCATTATTTCTTGTATAGTAAAAGCATTATAAAGCTCAGCTACTTGTATTTCTTTAAGAGGATTCTCTATTTTAGCCTTTTTATATAATCTTTTAGCAAGTAATGCCAAATTATCCCAGAATTCTATCGTTTTTTCACTCCAATAATAGGTATCGCTAATATACTCTACAGCTCTTATCCAAACAGGATTATCAGTAATTTTTTTAGCCTTGGTATCAGAAGCAAAGATTAGTGCTACAGCGCCATCGCTACTAGGACACGAATCTAATAATCTCAAAGGCCAAACCAAATAAGGAGAATTATAATAATCTTTAAGTGTTATATTAATTCTTAAATGAGCATATGGATTTCTCATAGCATCTTGTCTATTTTTAATTGCAACTTCTGCTAAATAATCCTCAATATTTTTCTTATAAACTGTTGCATATCTAATCTGTTGAAACGCAGCAGCATGAATTGCACCCATTCCAAAAACTCTTTCAAGAATTGGTTCTATTGCTGTATTAAGGACCTGTTGCGCTTCTACGTTTTCGCTTACTTTTTGAACAGCAACAGCTAAAACCACATCGTATAAACCACTAGCAATATGATAATATGCTGCAAGAGCGGTCGAAATTCCAGTTGTACCTCCCGTACTTATCTTAATTAAAGGTTTACCAAACCCTCTTCCACATCCTAATGCGGGTGAATCGAATCTTTCAGGAGAAGAAATCCCATCGAAATTGTCCATACTACCATGAACCACAGCTTCAATTTCATCTATGCCTATCTTGGCATCATCAAGCGCTTCCCTAACTGCTTCCCATACTAGTTCCTGATGGGAAACATCTGCTCTCCTTCCAGTTCGAGTCAGTCCTACACCTACAATTGCAACCCTTCTCATTTTATTTTGAAAGAACTAAAATTGCATGAGTTTGAGCAGAAGCTCCAGCATGATAGCTCATGCTATGAACTAAAACTTTATTTATATTAAGCTCGTAAGGTTCTTTTCCAATCAATTGATGATATGCTTCGCCAACTTTAAAAAGCCCTGAAGCTATCGATAAGTCTGTACAGGTTGTCCCTCCACTTAAATTTATATTTAGAAGATCAGAAACATGCTTAGAAGCTTGACCTATTTCAGTTAATTGGAGAGCTTCGTATATCATTAATTCATGATAAGGTGTGACGTCAGCAATTTCAAATGCATCGATTTGTCTTAAAGGATTGTTAATATTGAGCTTATCATAAGCTCTTTTGGCTATGAAGCTTAAAGAAGCTAAATAATAAAGTTCTTTGCTTCCTAAATAATAATTATCAGTGATCCATTTCATTTCTTCTATCCATATAGGCTCCTTTGTATATCTTCTAGCCACCTCCTCGCTTGCTACAATTACAGCAACAGCGCCGGCAATCGGTTTAGGAATCATGGGGCTTCTAAGCGGCCAAATTTCATATTCTGAATTCATAACTTCTTCAATTGTGATTTTTCTCTTAAAATAGGCTCTGGGATTTTTAGAACCATTTTCCCTATTCTTGACAACTACAGCAGCTGCAGATTCTTCGTTTACATTAAACCTTAATTTGTAAGAAGAAGCTTGCAAAGCTAAAGAATGCAAATAAGTCATTCCTAATGGTCTGTAAATGAATGGGTCAAAGACAGTATTGGAAGTAAAAATTAAATCACAATCACCGCCATATACAGAAGTAACGATGCCGATTTCCCCAGTACCAGCTTTTATTTTTAAACAAGCATAAATTAATGCTAATAGTCCATCCTCAGCAGCTTGCGATTCATCTTCAAGATATGTCCCCATTGCACTAGTAGTGTGCATATTAGATATAAGTCTTCCATTCACCCAATCTACACCACCTTCTATGAAAATGTCTACTTTATCTCTGCTTATACCTGCCTCCTCCAAAGCTCTTTTGGAAGCCATAAAAGTTAATTCATAATATTGAGGCCTCTCAGGATTTCTTACCTCATACCAATCTGAATAACCTACACCTATAATAGCTACTTTTGTCATATTATTTAGGAAGTTTTAAAACATGTTCTCCTATTAAATTTCTTAGCACTTCATTGGTCCCACCACCTATGGTTCCTACGAATGAGGTCAATAAGCCAAAAGTTAGTCCAAAAAGATTACTTTCTCGGAAAAGTATAGAAGGGTCTCCTTCTTCAACTGCTTTTTTATACAATCTTTGCGAAGCCTCACTCGCAACTATTTTTATTGAAGCAACTTCAGGCCCTGGGATAATTTTACTTTTTAATAAATCAAGCATTCTTTCATACAACATTTTAACGGCTAAAATGTCTAATATTTCATCTTCAATTTGTTCAATATTCTCTATAACTTTAGATTGAATAACTTCTTTTACTGCTATTTCAGAAGATATTATTAATGGAAGTATTAAAAACGCCCGTTCAAAATTTAAAGCTTGAGTAACTACTTTCCATCCTTCATTAACTTTTCCTATAATGTTTTCCTTAGGCACTTTTACTTCATCGAAATACTCTATATTGAATTCAGACCATCCTGTGATTTGTTTTATAGGTTTAACGTTTATTCCAGGAGATTTCATATCAACAATCATTAGGGTTAAGTTTTTGTATCTATCTTCAGACCTTCCCGTTCTAGCTAAAAGTAACATATAATCCGCTAGATGAGCATAACTACTCCAAATTTTTTGCCCACGAATAATAAAATAATCACCTTTATCTATTGCCTCTGTTTGAATACTAGCTAAGTCAGATCCTGCTGCTGGTTCAGATAATCCTTCGCACCAAATGTCTTCACCGGTTAATATCCTTTTTAAATATTTTTTTCTTTGCTCTTCATTGCCTGCGAATAGCAAAGTAGGACCCACGACAGTTAAGCCTATTATTGAAGCAGGATTGCCAAAAGGAACCCCATGTCTCATGAATTCTTCATAAGCAATTATTTCCTTAATAGGGTCGTCTTCATAACCTCCATATTCTTTAGGCCACCAAATTCCTATGAAACCCGCTTCATAAACCTTTTTATGCCAAGCTCTTAACTCATTCATCTTTTCTTCAATCCCTCCTATTACGGGATTCAATAGTTCCCTTCTTTTCAAACTTTCAGGAGTATTTTTAATGAGCCATTCTCTAACTTTACTCCTAAATTCTTCATAAACATCTTCCGCCATCAAATTAAATAATAAAAGCAAACTAATAAAAGATCTTACATGAGAAAACAAAAGAAATAGTTTCAATTTTTTTAAGTTTTGAAGGAATAATTTTGTATGAGCAGATATAGAGATTCTAAAATAATTTGGACGCCTAGTAAGGATTTCATCGAAAGATCTTCTATGTATAAATATATTATTTGGCTAAGAGAATTCTATGGCTTAGATTTTGATGTTTCAGTAGATAATCCCATTAAAAATGTTAAAAATTACGAAAAAGTTTGGAAATGGTCTGTCGAAAACATTGAAGATTTTTGGGAATCAATTTGGCAACATTTCGAAATAATATCTCATTCTAAATATTCAAAAATTTTAAGCAGCAAGGAAATGCCAGGCTGTAGATGGTTTGTCGGTGCAATGCTAAATTATGCAGAACACTGTTTCAGATATGCAAGATGGGGCGAAAGCGCAATAACGTATATAAGAGAAGATGGTGCAAGAAAGATAATAAGCTGGAATTTGTTAGCTAAACAAGTAGCATCACTTTCAAATTGGTTAAAGGAAATAGGGGCGAAAAAAGGCGATGTTATCGCAGCGTATGTAAGTCAAATACCTGAAGCTGTTGTAGCTTTATTAGCTACAGCTAGCATAGGTGCGATCTGGGTTGCAATAGGTTTAGAATTAATGCCTAGGGCGGTTATAGATAGGTTGAATATTCTAGGACCCAAATTATTATTCGTCTCTGATGGATATCAGTATAACGGAAAGGAAGTATATAAAAAAGATGATATCGAACAGATTTTAAGAAGTGTACCTACCATTGAGAGAGTTGTAACGATTCCTAATCTTAAGGAAAGTTTGGAATTAAAAACAAATAAACACGTATATGACTGGAGAGATGTAGCGAATATTAAAGGTAGCAAATTAGAATTTGAACAAATGGAATTCAATGAACCTTTATGGGTTTTATTTACTTCAGGAACAACAGGAATACCTAAACCAGTCGTACATGGACATGGAGGGATACTGATCGAATCACTTAAGGGGTCTTTACATCTTAATATTAAACAAGAAGATAAAATCCTATGGTATTCTACACCTACATGGATGATGTGGAATGTAGTAGTAAATGCTTTGTTATATGGATCTCATATAGTTTTCTATGACGGTAGTCCAATGTATAAGAATTTAATACCTTTGTGGGAAGTGGCAGAAAAAGAAGAGTTAACAATTCTCGGTACCAGTGCTCCGTTTATACATGCTTGTATGAAAATTGGTCTAGAGCCCGGCAAACAATTTAATTTAAAAAAGCTTAAAACAATAGGTTCCACAGCTGCACCTTTATCCCCACAGGGATTTAGATACATTTATGAGAAGGTTAAAGAAGATGTGTGGCTTCATCCTGCTAGCGGAGGCACTGATGTATGTAGTGGATTTGTAGGAGGCAATCCTATACTTCCTCTTTGGGAAGGAGAAATGCAGTGCAGATGGTTAGGAGTTAAGGCTGAAGCTTATAATCTGGAAGGAAAACCCGTGATTAATGAGCTAGGCGAATTGGTTATCGAGCTTCCTATGCCTTCAATGCCTTTATACTTTTGGAATGATAGCGAAATGAAATGGTATAAAGAAAGCTATTTCAGTTTATTTCCTGGTGTTTGGTGGCATGGTGATTGGATAATAATTACAGACAGAGGTACTGCAATAATTACAGGTAGATCAGACTCGACTTTAAAAAGAAAAGGTGTGAGGATAGGCACTTTAGATATTTATAAAGTCGTTGAATCTTTGCCCGAAATTCAAAATAGCTTATCTGTAGAAGTTAAAGGAAAAATCGTACTCTTTGTAGTCTTAAGGCCTGGTTATATCCTTACAGAAGAAATTAAGCAGAAAATTAATAATGCACTTAGAGAACAAGTAGGTCCCTATTTCATTGCTGACTTAATAATACAAGTTCCTGATATTCCTATGACTTTGAATTTCAAAAAACTTGAAGTGCCTATTAAGAAAATCTTATTAGGATGGGAAATCAACAAGGCAGTTAATTTAGCAAATGTTCTCAACCCTGATGCCGTTTATGCCATAGTTGATGCTTCAAAGCCTTATATGGAAGAAATATTGAAAGAATCAGCCTAATTAATTTAAGCGGCTATTCATGTATTGTTTTAGATATTTATTTAAATATCGATTATGCATAAGAATAGCTAAAATTTTAAGTAAAGATAACAAGCTTATAAAAAATAAAAGAATCTAAAAAAGTTTAAAAATAGTTGCTTTATAATCTAACTTTTTCCTTCTCTACCTTCAGATTCTCCTTTATCCACTCTAGAGTTAAATCCTTGAATTCTACTTTCTCACACGGGAATGGTCTTTTGAGCCACTCCTCATAGAAGGTTACAATGTCGGGTAAAAATGTGAAGACTGGTGGATAGCCAGGGGGCACAACCTCAACTTCAAGCAACGTATAGCATCCTGGACAATAGTATTCCCTTAGCTCGAAGTATCTCGTATCTGGATGCATGAATTTAGGATAGATCTCCCTCATTTTCTCCTCTGTATCCCTCACAAATACCTTGGACTTAACTTTCCAATTAACTCTGAAATCCCCAAATTCATAACCGCATAGTGCTTTGACTATCGGCTTACCATCCTTACAGACTATGAATAGGTGATCTCCTAGAACCATAAGTATTTTTTCCTTCCATTGAACTTTTTCCTGAAAATAAGCTATTAACGCATCGAACATTTCAGGATCTTTCTCACTAGTTATTATTCTGAATAGTTCCTCTACGCTAATTTTGCCCTCTATCATTGAAGCGATGAGTGCTTTCTTTTCCTCAATTGACTTGGGCTGACTCATGCTACCTCACTCTCATTGCTTCTTTCGGAATTTCCTTAGCGGCAGGCATAAGCCAGAAAATCCTCCTAGGGTCAAAGAATGTTTTGTAATCAGGAGGTACTACAAATGTAGTAGCAGGATGCTCAATTATGCAAGGACCTTCAAGTATGTTTCCAGGCTTCAGCAGATCCATTTCCCACACCCCTGCCTTATACCATTTCCAGTTCCAGTAAATTTCTCTCTCACCTTTATAAGCTCTTTTAGGGGGTTCCTTCTCACCTAGCCCATCCGCTTTAAGTAGGGGTTTTATCGTGGGTATTATTGCAGTGAGTATTGCTCTTGTTATGAAATAACCATGCTCTGGACTCTTCGCTGCCCTAGCATAGATTCTCTCAAAATTCTCTTCAAAGGCTTTTACCAATTCCCATATTGAATCTGGGGATATTTCAAGAGCTTTGCTCTCCACCTCTATGTCATCAAGCATACCTGCATAAAGCATCCTTACAGCTGCTCTCCATACTGCTGGACTTAATTCTAGCTTTTCTCTCTTCAACTCTTCTTCGATTTCACTTTTTAGCTTTAACCAAAGTTCATTTAATCTATCAGAAACAACCATACTTAAAACACCTCTCATTGCATCGTAGAATCCTGTTCCTGCGGATATGATCTTCTCAATCGCATTCCTCACTTCATCTGGAAGAATTTTATATATGCCATCAATCAATTCTTTACCTACAGATGTTGGTTCCATACCTGAAGGTGGAGGAACATAAAGCTCAGTGGATATTTCGCTTCTAATACCAAAGTCAGCCATTGTTGCTCCCCATGCTGAGAAAGCAGCTGCCCAGTTAGGTATTAAGATCCCTCTGAAGTCTAGTCCTTCTACGAAACCTGGTATATGCAATGGCCCACCTCCACCATAAGAGACAATGTAGAAAATTTCCGGACCAAAACCTAATCCATATAGGTATGACAGAACATGCATCTTCATTTTTAGGTTTACCATCCTGTAAGCTGCTAATGCCGCATCATAGACATCTACGCGTAATTTATTAGCAACCTGTTCCTGGAAGGCTTCTAGAGCTCTATTTCTATTCAATTTAATAGTACCGCCTAAAAAGTAATCTGGGTTAAGATAGCCTAATATAAGATTAGCATCATTTATAGTTACATTAGCAATGCCGCCTTCATCCCAACATACACCTATTCTCCATCCTGCACTCTGAGGAAGAACCTCTAATCTGTTGGTAATTGGATTAACCCTCACATAAGAACCAGTACCAGCTCCTATAGATTCCACCGCCGCCATTGTTAAGTTTACGTAGTATCTATGTATTATTCCCCAAGGCTTTAATTGATACTTACCAGCTAATACGGCACCTACATCAAAACTAGTACCGCCAACATCAGTTCCTAAAGCATAATCAAAACCATAGATTGAAGCTAGGTAGTTGGTTCCTATTATACCACCTGTAGGTCCAGAATTCACCGTATGTATTAGTTTCTCATAATCTATGCTCACATTTGTTCCATAATTCGTAAGAAGTCTCACCGAGCCTTTGAATCCTAAATTTACTAGATCCTCACGAAGTCTACGCAGATGAACTCTTGATGGTTCTGCTGCATATACTTGAATTACTACAGCATTCAATCTGCCTGTTTCTCCAAGTATTGGGTGTATTCTGTGAGAGAGAAAAATAGGTAGATTGATTCCTCTTTCCTTCATAACCTCTTCGACTATTTCTTTGGCTTTCAATTCATGTACAGGATTCGCGAAGCTGTTTATGAAGGCTATGATTATAGCTTTAACACCCTTGGAAAGTAATTCCTCCGCAGCTTTCCTAACCTCCTCCTCGTAGAGTGGAATCATTACATGTCCGCTTAAAAGAATCCTTTCCCTCGCACCCCTGATATACTTCCTCTCAACTAGAGGTTCAGGATGGAAGTGTGAAACTGCATGTAGATGTTCAGGAAGGGGTAAATGTTGCCAGCTTTGCCTCCCTCTGCCGAATCTTAACACATCTTCAAAACCAGCTGTTGTTATAATTCCTATTGGATAAAGACCTTCTCTGGTCAGTATTCTATTGAGCATTATGGTACCTGTGTATATAACTAGTTGAAGGGATGGAACTACTTCCTCAAGAGTTAAACCCCACTTTGAAGCTGCATCACGTATTGAGTTTAAAATACCTTTGGCTTCATATTCAGGTGTGGTCTGCGCCTTCCCAATTACATATTCACCTTTTTCATCAACCAGTATGGTATCTGTCATAGTGCCTCCTGTATCTATGCCTAGTATGATAGGTTTGTGACTCATAATCTACTTACCCAGTCCTTTGGTAGCTGCCAGAATTCAATGAATTCGGAACCCCATTTCTTGGATAATGAAATTACTTCCTTATACATATACCTTACAGGTTCAGGTAACTTTCCAAGCAATTTCTGTCTATTTAACATATAAAATTCCTTGAAATCCATAGATCTAGCCTTTCTTTGTTCCCTTATCTCCTTTCTCCTCTTTTCAGAAGCTTCTCTATCTACCACGTAGGTATCGCCCTCTTTCTTAACCATGCACCCAAAGACATCTCTTAAGATTCTTTCAGTGTATATTCCGTCGTTAGCATCTTTCTCGCACAATTCATAAGGTCTCTCTAAGGGATCTCCAAAACCAGGTCCACCATTAAATTTAACATCGAATAAATCGTACTCTCTAAACTTTCTGGGATAAAGCACGCAGTAGGGCAACCGTTCAAACTTACCCTTAACAAGAAGCTCAGCTTCAGGATTGTCTGGATCATCGCCAAGAGGATATGGTAACTTCTTCCCAATTATCTCCTCCATATTAGTATCATAAACATGAAGAGAATACACTCCAGCATTAGGATATCCTGGAAATACTCCGCCTGGAGTTATATTGATATTATACGCCACTGCTTCGGTTATTCCGTAGAACATTGCCATATATTGCCATCCAGATCCTCCTCTTCTCCGCCCGTAACCTGCTGTGTTTGGTTTTACCAATCTGCCAGATAAATATCTAAAGCCTCTCTGTATCCTCTCCCAGTCCTCGGCATCATTCATATCTGACTCAGGATTCCACATAGCATAGCCCCAATCAATACCGTCTCTAGCCATATTAGCACCAAGACCAATGCATGATATTTCAAAAGTGGCTATGGGAAAGTAAAATCCTGCAGGTTCTATGGCTTTACCGCTTAGAAAACCACCACCCTGTGGAGCATCTGCCGTTCCACCATAGCCAGAAGCACCCTCCTCTATATAGCCTCTTGCAATGAAGGTTCTCATGAAATTTTGATATAAAATGCTGAAAGTAGGTATGGTAAAGTACCACGGCACTTGTCTGGATAAGTGATAGATATGATCGCTGGACATCCACGTACCTGGAGAATATTCAATTTTTAAAGCCAAGTTGAACCCCTCATTTATCACTTCACCATAGCCGATCAATTGAGTCAAGACAACCCAAAGAGCACCCTGAAGGGCTGCAAATGCTGTATTCCATGGCCATGGACCAGGACCACTTCCACCTTCAAAATTTAAAACAACCCTTCCATCTTTCTCTATTCTAACCTCTAATGGTAAATGATGAACCCAATCCTTACGAGCGAGAGGTTGCCATGCTTCTTCAGCAAAGGGAGTAATAGTAAAATAAACCCCTCTTATTCTTCCAGGTACCGTTCTCTCCTTAATTCTGGCTATGAAATGCCTCCTGCTTTGTTCTATTACTTCTCTTATAAACTGCATGTAATAATCTATTCCATATTCTTTAATGAAATCGAGGACAAAGCGCTTAATCATATATATTCCTGCTATTCTTGCTTTTTCATCAAGATCATAGTAAAGAGGAGTCCTAACACCCCTTCTAGATCTCTCGTAATAATGTTTATTTAAGATATCATTCTCAGCAATTTTCTCAGCAGTCATATAAAGGCCGTCCTCAAACCTTGATGTAGAAGCAGTAATATCATGACCTGGGACTATTCCGCCAATATCAACCTGGTGAGTAACGCCGCCAGCCCAACCAATCAGTTCACCATTATAAAATATAGGTATTATAGTATGCACATCCGTTGTATGCACATTGCCTAGCGCTGGATCATTGTTACAGAAGATATCTCCTTCTTTGATTCCAGGTTTCTCCTCATAACCATTCCTAATCATCCATTTTATGTCTTCGCTCATTGTATGAACATGGACTATTATTCCTGTTGATAGTACTACTGCGTCTCCTTCTGGTGTAAATAGCGCGAAACATGTTTCATTTATGCTCCTAGTAATTGGGGATGCCGCTATATGTACGCAAACTTCCCTTGCAGTTACAACTGCGGCCTGCAATTTATAAAGCGCCTCTTCCCACTTTATAGAGTCCTTTGATTTAAGAGGCAAATCATCACTGAGACCATAATAACAACCAGTTTCTCGAAAGAGTTTTTCTGATTCTTCAAGCATACTTTTTAACGGCTTACCTCCAAAACCAATTCCTCGACCCATGTTCTTAAACTAATTTATTTTTTATCTTAAAATTTTTTTAATCATATTAAAGAAATTAGAAATTTTAGCTAATAGTTAATTCCATTTCAATGAACTACGAGAAACATCTTGTAATTTTGCTTGTAGCGCTTGTCGCATTTGCCTTCATCTTCCTTTCCTATTCCACCTCAATTTACAATACCGCTCTTATCTATGAAGACCAAAACAAATTAAAAAATTTCAAGAATATGAATGAACTTTTAAATTTCGTAAAGAAACACAAGAAACCAGTTTCAAATTACTATTACTGGTCTCCCCAACCGTTACTTACTAGAATGGATACGATACCGATGCCTATCCCAGTTACCTTCACTTTAGTTAGTCTTTCAAGCAATTCTGATAAAGCAGAATATTATTCCCGAACTAATGTACAAGTTAGTGGAGTAGATGAAGCGGATATAGCTAAAACAGACGGTGAATTCATCTATGCTATAGTTAAAAACGAGATTAAAATAATCAAAGCATATCCGGTAGAAAATGCGAGTGTAATATCAAGTATTAAATATGCTAATAGTTCTCCTAACTTTATTTACTATCCTTATCATAATAATGCAGAGCTTTATATTTACCAAGATTATTTAATTCTAATTCTGCAAGATTTACCCTATTATCTTCCTCTAGCAACATACGCAAGCTATAACCCTCCTTCATATGAAACAAAGATTTACGTTTATGACTTGAAGAATAAAGAAAATCCTAAATTGTACTGGAATGTCACGCTAGAAGGATTTTATTTAAATAGCAGATTAATTGAAGATAATCTTTATGTACTAGCTAGCTCACTTTTATCGATTACAGAAGGATTTATAGAAAAAGCTAATCTACCTTATATAATTTTAGATGACTTAAAGAAACAAGTTTCTGCGAGCGAGATATATTATTCAGAATTCTATTCAGATCATTTCGAAATAACTCTTCTACTCAAACTAAATTTAAAAAATAAAAGCGAAGAACATATGGGATTTATGCTTGGTGCTAATAGCTTTATTTACGCTTCAGTTAAGAACATATACATAATACAAACCCAAAGATACGAAAATGAAATAATGACAGCTTTGCATAGAATAAGCATTGGCAACGAACTAAAATATGAAGCAAGCGGATTAATAAAAGGTTATGTTTTAAACCAATTCTCGATAGATGAATACAACTCATACTTAAGAATAGCAACAACATCAGAGAGATTAGAAAACAATGTCTACATTCTTGATATGGATTTGAATATTATAGGAAAAATAGAAAACATAGAAGTTGGTGAAAAAATATATTCTGCAAGATTCGTAGGAGATAAAGCTTATTTGGTGACTTTCAGGATAGTTGATCCTTTCTTTGTAATAGATTTATCAAACATTAAAGAACCAAAAATTTTAGGATTTCTAAAAATCCCTGGCTTCTCAACATATTTGCATCCTATTAATGAAAGCTTGATACTTGGAATAGGAAGAGAAGAACATAATTTAAAGATATCACTTTTCGATGTTCATGATTTCAGTAATCCTAAAGAAGTAAGTAAAGTATTATTACCATGGGTGGATTCTGAAGCTTTATATAATCATAAAGCTTTTCTCTTTGATTTCAAAAGAAATCTCATCATAATACCAATACGTTCACCTTTACCTTTAAGTTCTAACATAGCAATTTTGAAAGTTGAAGAAAATGAGTTAACTTTAAAAGGAATCATATCACATTCTATGTTCGGATCTTCTTATGAAACAGACATAATTAAAGCATTATTCATTGAAAATTATCTATATACTCTATCTATTAAATTATTGAAAATAAATGATATAAATTCCTTAGAAGAAATTAAAAATATATTCTTTTAAAGTTATTTATTTCATATAAATAATTATAATTATTTTTCATATCATTCTTTGATTAAAATTTGTCTAGATATAAAATCATTCCTAACATGTATTTATTAAAGATAGGGTATAGCAATGATTTATATAATTAGGAACACTTGATTACTTGATGATGAAATGCATCTCCACTGATGAATGATGAAGAAAAATTCGCTGATTTGTTCTTATACTTGCGGTAATTTTTATTCTTAAAGTTTATATTCAGGGATAACGGTGTTATAAATATGAGTCAGCAACAAGAAGTACATATAGTATTAGTATCTAACGATCCGCAAAGAGTATATCCTGCTTTAACTTTAATCTTAGCATCGATAGCTTTAGGCGTTAAAGCTTATTTATATTGCACTATGGGAGGTCTAGATGTTGTTAGAAAAGAGACTTCTAGTAAAATTTCAATGCCAGGAATGCCTCCTATTGAGAAATACGTAAAAGATGCAATAGAATCAGGAGCATATGTTTGTGCATGTGCTCCTTCAAGAGAATTTTTAGAAAAAATGGGAATTAATGAACAATCAGTCTTGCCAGGTGTAAAGTTAGAAGAAGCGATTACCTTCTTGAATAGAGCATTAGTCGCTGCTAGAAACGGAGGAATCATTTTATTCATTTAAAATGGAGATTAAAAAAGAGATTTTAGATGTAAGACATTTAGTTTGTCCATATCCTGCTTTTTTAACAGTAAAGAAATTAGGAGAAATTGACAAGGGCACAATTTTAGAGGTAATATGCGATAAAGCCGAAACTACCATTAACTCGTTGACTATGACACTTATGAACAAAGGATATAAATTTGAAATCAAAGAAGAGCCCGACAACTACGTTATAGTAGTTTACAAAAACTGAGTCTTATCTTAACAGACATTTTAATACTTTGATCTGCTCTTTTAAGTCCTAGAAGACGGAATTTATCTTTGAAGAACCAAACCGTTGGATTATTATTTTTTAACTTCGCAAATAAAGAATAAAAATATGTTTCTGTGATTTCTTCTTAACAGTTAGAAATATCTTCTGGTTTTATAATATTCAAGATTATAACATGAGGTTATATTTATTTCTTAGAATATTTATTTCTTCCTGCAACAATTCTTTCTTTTCAAGAAGTTTTTTTATAATACTCAATAAGAATTCATAATCATTAGATAACAGTCCTGTTCCATTACATTTACTGCATTTAACCCAACCTGAACCGAATTTTATTTCTCCTTTACTTGCAGCCTTAAGAATTGAAGGAATTGAATAGTAAGAGCCTGTTCCTGAACCTCCACATGCTAAGCAAGCATAGTAAGTATAATCCATTCTATCCATGAAATAACCTTTACCTTCACAGTTGCTACAAACAACTTTGCCAGATCCTTTGCATATATCGCATACCACATGGAATTAAAGTCTTGCTATCTTTTAGCTTTTAGCTTATTTGAATTTTAAATATTTCTTTGCGAAAATCTTTGCATGGATAATTTTATACTTCCTGATTATGAAAATAATTCAATAGTTAACTTAGCTTCTTCAATTTTAAATCATTTCAACATCGAAACACCCCATAAGCCTTTAGAAATAGAAAGTTACTTCAAGAAAAGGATAATTCTCATATTGATAGACGGTCTAGGATACAATCTTTTTAAAAATAAACAGGTTGATTTAATTCATAAAGTCATCACAACTACTTTTCCTTCAACGACCTCAACTGCAATAACATCACTCTTAACAGCTAAAACTCCTGGCGAACATGGCGTTTTAGGATATATTTCTTATTTAAAAGAATTAGGTGGATTGACAAATATTCTAAAATATTCCCATCCTATTGGTGGAGAAAGAGATATGTTCAAAGATTTCTTAGACTTGAAAGATTTGGTAAAGGTAGAGAGTATTTTTGCAAAAATGAGAGATAAAGGATTAAAGGTAAAACTGATAATTCCTAGAGAGATTTCGAATTCAGCACTGTCCAGATTGCTTCATGAAGGAGCAAGTTCTATAGAATATGTTTTCCATTGGGATGGAATGGTAGCTCTTAGGAAAGAAATCGAAAGCGATACGGATTTCATTTATGCTTATTTCCCTCAAATTGATACACTTTCTCATGTATATGGTAGTAAATCACAAGAAGTGATGACTGCTCTAGAAGAAATCTTGAACATGATAAACTCTATAGCCAATAAGAAAAGTGCAGATACTACGCTAATTATAACTTCTGATCATGGTCATGTAGACGTAGGAAAGATTTTCAAAGTATTAGAAGACAAAGAATTAATGGATGTTCTTACTTCGCCTCCTTTTGGAGATTCAAGAGCTGTTTTTCTTAAAAGTAAGAAAGATTTGAAAGAGATATTCGAAAGAAAATATCAAAACTTTGAAATATTTAGTAGAGAAGAAATACTAAAAATGAAATTATTAGGAAATTTCAAAGAAGAATATATTGATAGATTAGGGGATTATATCGCAATACCTAAAGACAATTCGATCATGATATATCCTTTTAAAAAAGATAGCTTAAACATGCTTAAAAGTCAGCATGGAGGTTTATTAGAAGATGAAATGTTAATTCCTTTAATAATTTTTTAAAAGTTTGCTTTGTTCATAAACATATCGGTTGCGCTACATTTCTCTTAAAGAATAGTTTTAAAAACTCAAGTATAACCTCGATAGTCATAACTCTTTACATACATCTATAAACTTACTATACCAATCTTGATAAGTCTTCTTCTTCACTATATGAAATTCAAAAAGAGAATAGTTCTTTATCTTGCTTCTAATGTGACCGACCATTTCAGCATATTTATATGGATCGTCACCATAGTTGTCGGAGATTATTAAAATGTCGATATCACTGTCTGGTCTAAAATTGCCTCTAACAAAACTACCATATACGAGAACCTTAGCTTGTGGATCTTTTTCTAAAACAGCATTTTTTATTTCTTTAAGATATGACTCGATGTGTGTTAAAATCTCTCTTCTCTCTTCATAAATCATTTTCAATAGTTTTGAATAATTTTCAGACATTCCTCAATCAATACATCAAATTCTTCACCCAATTTTAAAGCTTTTTGAGCATTTTCTTCAGAAAAAGAGTGGGGGAGATATCTGCTTGAAATATATGAGAATTCGATTACATTTAAAAAGTCTTTGTTATTTTCATAAAAGTGTTTTATATTGCACCGTTCATCTAAGACGCTCACAACATATTTAAATAAATCTGATAATTTATGAGTCTTAGGATATTCCCCTGTAATGAGATACAAGATAAATTTAAGGTATAATTGAATTTCTTGCTCAATATTAAACAATACTAAATTATAGAACCTCTTTTGCATTGCAAACTTTGCTTGTTCTAAGAACTGTTTTGCATTAGCTCTTAAAAAGCTCATTGAGATATGTATCGATCTTAATATTTTAAGCTTGACTCACTTATAACTGCGTTGAAAGATTTATGCCTTAATTATATGAACAACTAATCGCTTTAATAACATCTTTTCTTAACTATGTTTGCCTTACATGCTTTAACTAACTACAGCTTCTCTCGAACTGAGTTCCTCAACCCTTGAAAAGGTCGGGGTTCCTTTCCCAAGCGCTTTATAGTTCCCACCATCGATTCGTAGCTACATATCTCATTTGGTGAGCAATAATTGAGAGAAATGAATCAAAATGCTCAGATTATTGATTAACATTTTAATGGTAGAAATATAGTTTTTGATAATAGAAGCAGAATTAATTCCTAAGAAGTTATATCATCGATTTCTGTAGCTTTATGCTTTACAAATTTGCCTTCTCTTAATTCTCTGAAAGCTTGAACCAATTCATCTTCGGTATTCATTACGATAGGCCCATACCATGCAATCGGTTCCTCAACAGGCCTTCCTGTTAAAAGAATTATTCTTGCTTGTTTATCAGCAGTTCTTAAGAATACTTTTTCTCCTTCTCTATCAAATAGAGCAGTACTTTTTTCTTTTACTATTATTTCCTTATCTTCTTTTAAGCCCAATACTTCTCCTTCAATCACATATGCTAAAGTTGTATAACCCTTTTTAACAGGAAATTCTAAAGAGGTTTGAGGAGGGATGATGAACTCGATATAGCTAACGTCTTGAGAATATACTGAAGTATTTGATACAGGACCCGTTAAAGTTCCTAAGCCTGGAATGTTTCTTATTTCTCCAGCAATTAACTTAACTTCTATTCCATTATCTAATGTAGCTTTGGGAACATACTTACTTCTTAAATTTCTATATAGAGGTTTTGTCATTTTAAGTCTTGAAGGTAAATTTATCCAAAGTTGAAGCCCGCGATTTTCAGGATCTTCTATTTCCTTGTCGCCTTGTTTTATCTTCATAGGCTTAGGCATTTCAGCATGAAATATACCGCTTCCTGCAGTCATCCATTGTAAATCACCAGAATTTATTATTCCTTTTATGCCTGTACTATCTTCATGATGAACTTCTCCTTTTATGACATAAGTCACAGTTTCAAAACCTCTATGAGGATGCCATGGAAAACCAGCTAAATATTCATGAGGATATCTTGAACCGAAATCATCCAATAACAAAAAGGGATCAGTAAGATAAGCTATTATAGGATCCCCAAAAGCTCTTCTAACTTTCACTCCAGCACCTTCTAATGTTTCAAAAGATCTTAATACAAAGCTTATTCTCTTTTTTTCAACCATATTTTTTAAAAGTTTTCAATCCTTTATATAAATTTGTTTTTACCTTAAATTGAAGTATATATACTAGTGTTGATAAAATCATCCCAATGATACTACTAACTACTTTAGGATTTGAAGAAAAATATATACTTAGAGAAGTATTTCGAAGAGGAGTGAAAGATAGATTAGCAATATACGTGCTTGTTCCAGAGGAAGTACATGAAAAAACTGAGAAAGCATATGCAACTATAAAAGAAATGCTTTCGAAACTTGAGCAAAATATATCTATAGAAAGAATAAAAGTCCCAATACAGAACCCATATCAAGCAATCTTTGAACTTAGAAAACAATTAAAAACATTTGTTGACACTAAGGAAGAAATAGTTTGCAATTTAAGCGGCGGACAAAGATTGTTAATATTCTGTGCTTTAGCTGCATTAAGCAGTTTAGGCGCAAGAAATATTAAGATTGCAATCGAAAGTGAAGATGGAAAATATTATTTCGAAATGCCTAGCGATGTACTTATATATTTTGCATTAGATGAGCTAGAAATGAAAATATTAGAAGCAATAAGGAATGGTCATGTGAAGATCAGGGATTTGCTCGATACTTTAAAAGTATCTAGAGTAACATTATGGAGAAAAGTAAAGAGATTGAAAAAATTAGGATTGATCGAAGAACTGGAAGGAAAGAAGTATAGATTAACAGAAGTAGGTCTTACCAAGAGTTAAATTTTTGAAAGAAGATGAGCATACTTTTCCATCCTTATCTTACTCCCTTCAGGTTGAATAAACCAAGTCATCCAGCATAATTCAATAGGTCTATAACCGCATAATTTTGCTATTTCTTCAGCTTTTCTTACAAAAAGTATGTCATCTTCAATGGGCTTGTATCCTGCCTTCACTAATATTTCATTAATAACTTTCTTGACTATCTTATCAGGCATGACTGTATCTATTCCTCCCATCATTCTAAGATATTGAAAAGTAACTATTCCTACACCTTTTATTCTACCTACAGGATCTGATCGCCACTCTTCAAGAACCGCATTTTTGGCCCATTTTCTAAGAGCTATTCTATCATCTTGGCTTAAAGTACTTAAATATCGAGCAACATTTTGTGCCATTTCTAAAGAACGTCTATTTCTCCATACACTTCTTAGCTCTTCTAAGTTATAATTCGAGAGATCTTTCAAGTTTTTAATCTTTCCTGTTTCCACGAATCTTTTATTGAATTCTTCAACTTTTGGAACTACAGCAGTGAAATAATTCAGACCTATCGATGTGAAAGCTGCATCTATTAGCATTAAAACAACGCTCCCATTCCATCTTTGGGTATTCAAGCATCTATCGCAATATTCTTTTATACCTTCTACTTTTTTCATATAAGAATCTATGATCTCTTTTAGAGAAACCATGCATAAAATTTCAGGAAATGGTTTTTAAATCTTATAGCAAATAAACTAAGCTTCTTTCATGAATATCTTATTGTAGAGAATACTTTTCTGTAGTTTAACTTATACTAGTAATTGTAAACAAAATTAGCGATTATCAAGTTGAAATTAGACTGAGCTCTAATCGCTGAAAGTGAGATTTTCTACAATATATTTTTCTTGCAAGTATTTGTCTTTAAAACAAACTTAAATCTATCTAAGAATAGAATGGTTGTGGAAATCCCAGAAGAAATAATCAAAATTGCAGAAGAAAAAGGAATTGACTTAATCCTTCAAGCAATATCTAAGAAAGATCCTTCAGAAAGCATAAGACTTAGATTAGAAATTGCAAAGAGATTCATGAAGGAATGTGAGGAATATTTAAAGAAAGGTGATACTGTTCAAGCATCTGAAAAGGCTTATAAGGTAGCTGAAGAATTGGTAAAAGCCTTAGCTGAAAAATTTAAGCTAAAAGAGTATGATAAAGCATTAAAAGAAAGCAGATGGTACATAGATTTGCTAGTCTCTGCTTCGGATAAATTATCAGCAGAGTTAGGAGAGTGGGTTTCTTCAGGATGGGATGCAGGTTATACTCTTCATGTTTGGGGATTTCATGAAGCAAAGTTATCTAGAGATGAAATATCAAGTAGAATTGAGAGAATTAGAAAAATGCTAAAAGAAAGCGAGAACATTTTAAAATAAACTTAATTAGCACTATCATGGCTATATGAATTGAAGAAAACATTTAATGTATGATAACCAAATATTTTCTATAAATGCAATCTCTACTTGAAATTGATGGACAAAAAGGAATTGGCTTAATTTTGTGCTAAAGTGTTTTTTCATAGTTACTAAAATTCGTTTATTGATTTGCGGAAATTTTATCTAAGCTAGATTTATTAACAGATCCTTATTTTTATTATTAAATTGTGAGAGAATATGTTTTATTGAGCAGAGAAGCATTAACAAAGCCATTTTTCGTAAACGATCTAGCGAAAGCTAATAGAATGGATATAGTAGCTAGAAGTGTATCGAATGCCATGTTCATATCATTCGGAATTAGAAAAGATGTAATATTTTATGCATCGCTAAACGGGCCTCCTGATCCTCCTGTTTTAGTAACTTTTGTAGGTAGCGAGCTTAAAGATATCTTCATAGACGAAAAAAGCGTAGGTATAAAAATAAACGAAGCATTAAAGAAAGTAAGAAGAGACCAAGAGGTAAAGGTATCAGAAGGAGTTTATGTTTCAAAAAAACCTTTTGAAACTTTAATAAGAGAAAAAGTAAGCCAAGGAAAAAGACTTGTTTATCTTGATAGAGAAGGAATAGATGTAAGAGAATTTAAATTTGAAGGAAATGAGCTATTCATAATAGGAGATAAGAAAGGACTTCCTCTTAAAATAACTAAGTTCATAGAAAGATTTGGCGCGACGCCTCTTTCATTAGGTAAAATTGAATATTTGGCCTCTCATTGCATAACTATTCTAAATTATGAATTAGATAGATTAAAATTCTAAACTTTAATAGTATAATTAAAATTAGCAATAAAGAAAAAGTAAAGATTATAAAACTATGAACTATATTGTGTATATACAAAATCAAATTGATATTTAGAAAAATATGTATTAGCGTCAGTCCAAACCGCAAAAGCAGGATATAAATATACAAGGAACCATGCGAAATATTGATAATATCTCACATTCTTATCAAAATTCACATAACCTAACACATCAGTTCCTTTATATGCTACTGCAACAGCATAAGTATATCCATCTTCCCAATGAAAAACAGCTAGTATGAGAAGATAACCAGCATCGTTGGATGCATCAAAACTCTCTCTTGCAAAAGGAATAACAGTTATGTATGGATATGAGGAAGAAGAACCATAAGTTAATCTGAATTCTGCATAAACAGCGCCCGTAGATGTGGTAACTCTAGAAATCGTAAATTCGAATACTTTGCTTGATAAAATTGTAGGATTAGTGTATGTAAAAAAGCCTATTCCTCCTTGATAAAGAAGACCTTCGATATATCTAATATTAGCTATCATCATAGCACCCAAAGAGCTATAAGTACCACTACTAAGATAAATAGAGGTGCTAGTTAAAGAGGCAAATACATAGCTGTCCCGGAGATAGGTGTTAGTCCATAACTGATAAGGATAATAATTCAGTTCATAAGGACCCCAGAATACATAATCGCCAACATCTTTAGACCAAAATTTTACAGGATTTGGCTTTTTTGGTCCATAAAGATACAAAAGGGCTAGTATGTCATCTAATAACGGAATAGGTAATCTGTAACTATCCCAAGCATTTCCCATTATAGAGAATGGTTCATATTTCATATGACCTAAGCCTAATGCATGGCCAAGTTCATGTGTTGCAACTGCAAGCCACCATCGTCTATCGCTTACACATGCTGGGTCATACCATATCCGAATTTCAGAATAAGTTATATAGCCAGTAAGAGGATCGCGATAGTTACGAGTAACAGCCCCACAACCAACGACCTTAGTATTATTGGTCGGGTTTATAATAATATTTCCGCCTGTTGTTACTATTCCACGAAATGTTACCGCTGCCATTGTGCTATTCCAGAAACCGATGGCTCTCATAAAATTACGCCTATGTTCAAAGTTTAAGCTCGCATTAAACTGTATTTTCAAATTAGATACTACATCATTTCTCCATTTCACGGCCAGATCTGGCCCACTTGGAGGAAGAGAAAATCCTTTAACTCCTTTAAATTGATTTATAGCTAGAAATAACGAAATTAAAATTAGCGATATATTTATTATAGCTAGATATTTATTTACTGTTGACATATTTTATTAAGTTAATGAAATCTGATAAAGGCATACCACATACACTATAGAAACCTCTTGTCAAAGGTTTGGAGTAAACAGGATAACTTACATTATCTGGAGAATAAACTTTTGAATCAAATACAAAATAATACCTACCAATAAAAAGCTTTGATGGTACAAATAAATCAAAAGAAAGATATAAAATGTATTCATTACCTACATCTAATGGCATTACAGTATCAGTAAACAAGCGTGGATTTATTTTTTCTATTACATTAGGAGGTGTTGTGTTTTGTATTAATTTTTGTTTTAGAACTTCTACATTAAATACAACGTAATAACCATCAATTAATTCACCTACCTTGGGTGAAAAAGAAGAACTGTTATATATGATATCTAAGATTAATATTTTATAAGGCAAATAGTATTCAGCAGATAAGGAATCATAAAGGTAAGCTTTTTCTCCTAGAGAAATTACCCTAGCAAGAACTATTGTAGAACCATAACCTTTTAAGAACAAAAGAGGATTCTTCTCAATTTCAGGTGCGAAATCTTCTTGAATATTAAGAGGAAGCTCATTCGTTGGAGCCCAACCCATATAATTTTTGTTAAATGGTTTAGCGCATGCTTTCGTATTTAAGTTATCACTTGGAATTGTATTAGTGTAAGGTGTATTGAGAAGAGAACTTGAGTAAGCTTGATATAAAGCAACTGCTATAATTATCGCAGATATTAACGCAGCGATTGTTAATTTGTAATCCATGGGTAAATAATAAAAAAAGTATTTAAATTTTAAAATTCTTTAATAAAGCTTCAAAACTTTTTAAAGAAAGCTTGTGCTGAATTAAGAATTAGATGCTTTTAAACCCGAAGCATTTTAATCTCGCATATAAATGTTAAAAAGAAGAAAGGGATTTACCTTTTGTAATGACCAAAATTGTCCTGCCATAGGCTAAACCCTCGGAACCGTATGATTTACAGAAGTTATAGAACATTAAGCATATAAAGGTAAAGATATAATTCAATTGACATTTTATTTTAATTTTTAAATTTTTTACAAGAATATTTTAAATATGGAAGTTGAAGAGTCCTTAATTATAGCTAACATTAAAGAACGAGGCAAGAAATTCTATGAAAATAGCTTTAAAATAGATCAAGAAAGAATTTTCCCTAAGGAAAATCTTGAATTGTTTGCTTCCCAAGGATATTTCGGAGCTTTTATTCCAAAGCCTTACAGTCTAGGGCTAGATTATAAAGTATACGTAGAAGTGGTTAAAGGAATTTCCAAGGCTTATGCTTCTACAGCTTGGATATATGTAACTCATTGTGCAGCAAGCTATAGCCTTAATGCATGCGCTCCTTCTAGAGAAAACGGTTTTGCCCGGTGTAAAGCTAGAGGAAGCAATTGCTTTCATGAACGAGAACTTATTGCAGCGAGAAACGGAGAAATTATTCTGTTTATTTAAATATGGAGATCAAAAAAGTGAAGTTTTAGACGTAAGAAACGTGGTTTCTCCATGTTCTTCTTTTTTAACAATGAAAAAATTGAAGGAAATTAATCCAAGATCAATTTTAGAAGTAATATGCGATAAAGATGAAACTATAAAAGTTTCGCTAACTACAACACTTAATAGATTAGGATATAAATATGAAATAAAAGAAGAATCAAATAATCTAATTATAATAGTTTATAAAAGTTAATATGTCTAAGAAAAAGCTCAACGACATCCCTTCTACAGTAGAGAAATTCTTAATTTCCTTGGATCATTGCCGCTTTGCAACGATCGACAAATCAGGTTATCCTCATTGTGTACCGGTCGGCTATATTTACATTAAACCATTCATTTATATACCGACAAATTCCAGAACTAGAAAGGTAAGTAATATTCTTGCAAATCCCCGAAGTTGCATCATAGTGGATACTTATCAAGAAGGAGTGGGCAGAGGTGTTATGTTACAAGGAACAGCTTATGTTGCTCTGGGAGATGAGTTCAAAAAACTGAAAGATATAATAGAAAGGGTTTCTCATTGGAATCTCGCTTCATGGAGTATTAATGGGCGACCAGTTGATGCGATAATCAGGTTCAATCCCGAGCGCATCGTGGTAATAGGAAATTTGTAACTCGAAAACAACCTAGTAGTTTGTCCTTAATCCATTGCTAAGAATTGATTTCCAAAAGCTTTTCTAACTTTTACTCCAGCAACTTCCAACGTTTCAAAGGATTTTATTATAAAGCTTATTCTTTTCTTTTCAACCATATTTTTATGTCTTCAACCCATAATATAAACTATTTGGTTAAAAAGATTTTAACCAAAAATATCATAAATATATTATGGAAAAAATAATTAGGGTTGGTAAGAGAAATACGATACATTTACCTAAAGCAATAGTTGAGGAGCTTGGAATAAAAGAAGGAGACATGTTAGCCTTAGTATATGATAAGGACAAAATTGAATTAAGACCATTAAAGTTACAAAGAAAATATTGGGCTGAAATATCATTTAAAGAGGTTGAAGAGGTTGGAGAAGAAATTAGCAGAAATCTCGAAATTAGTGGTTGATACTTCATTTATTTTACCCTATTTGGGAATTAAAGTTAAGGAAATAAAAGACGAGTTATTAGAAGATAAAGTAATATATTATCCTTTATTATTGATTGTGGAGCTTATTGCAGTAATAATAAAGGAAGCTAAAAAGAGGAACTTAGAAAATGTCCCTGATGAAGCAAGTAGAGGATTATCTTATGTTCTATCTCACATAAACTTAATAGAGCCTGATTCCGAGGATCTAAGAATAATTTATACTGTTTCAAAAAAGGTTGGAATGATATATTTGACTTGTTATTATACGCTACAAGTATTAGAAAAAAGTTACCATTACTAACATTGGATAAGGAATTTGTAGAGTTCTTAGCTAATAATGGTTTTGATATAAGTAATATAATTGTTCTTAATTAGTTATCTTATATTTCTAATTCACTTTGGGGATAATATAAAAGAGAAGATTTAAGCGATAAAATTTTTACTGAATACTCAACTTGTTTTATTTTCTCGAATAATTAATCAAATAATTTTTATATAACAAAAACATTAAAATAATAATGCGTGAAGAATTCTTAAAGAAAAGAGCAAAGGAATTCTTCTTATTTGCTAAAAGAAGTTTCGAAGAAGGTTTCTATAATTTGAGCGTTTTTAATGCAGAGCAGGCTTGTCAACTATTCTTAAAATATTTATTATATTTAAAAGCAGGTGATTATCCTAAAACGCATTTGTTAACGGTGCTTATGAAAGAACTTGGCAAAGCTTATGAAAAAGAAGAAATAGAGAGATTCATCAAGGAAAAAAGCATTGAGCTTCAAGCATTGGAAAGTGCATATATTAACTCGAGATATTTAGGAAAGGAATATGATAAAAATGAAGCTGAAGCATTAATCTTATTTGCTGAAAAGTTGATAATTTTCTTAGAGAAGATTTCAAATGAAAAGCTTTTATGAAATAATTTTGGAAGAAGCAAAACTAAGAAAGAAATATCTGGATAACTATATGTCTTATGTAAAGATAATTAAGGAAAAAGCAAAGAAATTGTTAAACGATGCAGAAGTTTATGTTTTTGGTTCAATTGTTAGAGGAAACTACAATCCAATGAGCGATGTCGATGTTATGATCGTTTCTGAAAAAATTCCAGATAATGCTATCGAACAAGCTAAGATTAAGGCAAAGATTTTAGAGGACTTTGAACCAGGGATTTTTCAAATTCATTTAGTTAAACCTTTTGAATATGAGAATTGGTATAAAAGATTTATCAAAAACGATATTATAAAAATTTAAAGATTTATTACCTTTAAATCTGCTATCTTACTTATATCATAAAAGTCTTTATCCAAAGCAACTAAAACTTCATCATTTGATTTGACTATAGATGCGATTAGAATGTCAATCTCACTCTTCATTTTTCCTGAAGAAGACAATTTAAGATATATCTCACTTGCTAAGTCAGCTTCCTTAACATTGAAGGGATATATTATGAATCTTTCCAAAAACTTTCTAACCTTTTACCTATTTCTGATTCTGGTCAATTCATATAAATTGATACTGTTGTAGCTATGCTACATGGAATACTTCCAACTTTTTCTAATACGTATTTATCTCCTTTTAATATTCTTATTATGACGTTTCTATCAAGTATTACCATAATTTTCTCTTGAAGCAAAGCTTTTTCTAAATTTAATTATTTCTTTTTCTAGCTCAGTGGCTTCTTCCTCTGATATAGTTCCAAACATCTCTCGTAGAATTTCTTTGCTACCTTTCTTATTTGATTCATAAAATTCAATTAGTTCATCTATTGTTTTGCTAAAAGACCTTCCTTTTTTTAATTTAGAAAGCTTTTCATATACTTCGTCTGAAATAGTTATCACTTTTGGCATAAATACATAATCTGTATTACTTATTTTAAAAGTTGGTACCGATTATGATAGAACAGTAACTTGTGAAAATCAAGACTTTATCGTTATTATTCCTTTAGCGCAATCAGAAGATATAAGTTAGGATTGAACCGACTGTTCAATCAATTTAATAATAGTTTTACAAATTTTCTTGTATTTACAAATATTTTGTAAAAAATATTAAGCGGACGGTATAAATAAATATATGGATGAAAAACCCAAAGTCAGTCCCTGCTTGCTATATGTAGGTACAAAAGATGGTGTTTATGTATTCTACATGGAAGGAGATAGACTTAGCTTGGTTGGAAGAGGGATAGAGAAAAATGCTGTTAGGGGAATAGCTATACACCCAAATAATCCTGAAATAGCTTACGTAGGTTGCGGATTAGGCGGTTGGGGTCTTCACTATACTAAAGATGCTGGGAAGAACTGGGAAAGCTTAGGCTTCAAAGATCTTTGGGTATGGGATGTAGTTATTCATCCCAGCGATAGCAAAACAATTTTAGTTGGAACAGAGCCACCAATGATTTACATAAGTAAAGATGAAGGACGCACATTCAAAGCATTCAGCTCAATTGATAAGCTTCCAAGCAGAAAGAACTGGAGCTTCTTCTATGAGCCTTTCTACGCAGGCCATATACATGGAATAGCTATACATCCTAAAAGACCAGAAAGAATATTTGCTGGAGTTGAACACGGAGCCCTAATATATACCCATGACTATGGTGAAACATGGCATGAAGCCTTAATAGGCCATGATATACATAGAATTTCAATAGATCCTCAAGATCCTGATCGAATATTTGCCGGGACTGGCGAAGGACTTTTCATAAGCACAGATGCGGGTCGCAACTGGACTCTTGTGACTGGAATGGAGAATAAATATGTACATGGAATATACTTCGATCTTAATGAACCTTCTAGAGTATTTATTTATGTTTCTGAGCCTGAAAATCCTATATATCTTAGCAATGACGGAGGTATAACATTTAAACCTATAGGAAAGGGTCTGCCTGCAAATGGTCCTGCGGATAGCTTTAGCATACATCCAGATGATCCAGAAGTTCTATTCTATGGAGGAGAAATAAGAAATCGTCGTGGCCAGCTCTTCATAAGCGTTGATGGAGGAAAGAGTTGGATAACTATTGGAGAAGAAATGCCAAAGATTTGGAGACTTCGTGTAGCAAAGTTAAAGGTTTAGCTAGATATAACATGCTTAAATCTTTGCTATGGCTGTAATACAGACCTACGATCTAACTAAATATTATGGTAATGTGAAAGCCTTAGAAGGAATTACTTTAAGCATAAAAGAAGGAGAAATATTTACGATTTTAGGTCCCAATGGTGCAGGTAAGACAACGTTTCTCTTACTGCTAGCAACAGTTCTTAGAGCTACTAGAGGAACAGCAATCATCAAAGGATTCGATATTAAGAAAGATTCTTCGAAGATCAGAGAATTCATCGGTATGGCTTTTCAAGAACCGCAACTTTATTGGAGATCCAATACTTTAGAGACATTAAAATTCCATGCAAGCATGTATGGTATAAAGGGTGTCGAAAGGGAGAAGAGGATAACCTATGTCTTGAAGAAATTACAGCTAGAAAATTTAGCCAAGAGAAGACTTCTCAATTTATCCGGAGGACAGACCAAAAGAGTTGAAGTTGCTAAGATATTAGTTCAAAGACCTTCAATAGCTTTCTTCGATGAACCTACAGCTATGGTGGATCTTGATGGCAAGCATGTAATATGGGAGGAAATTAAGAAGCTAAGAGATGAAGGCTCAACAATCCTAGTTGCTACGAATGAGATCTATGAAGCTGAAATCTTGAGCGATAGGGTAGCGATATTTGATCATGGCAAACTAATAGTCGTAGGAGGAATTAGTGAGCTTAAAGAGAAACTTCCTTCAGGAGAACTTATAGAGATAAAATTCACAGGAAACTACCATGGAGAGCTTGAAGATGAAATTAGGTCTTCTTTTAAGCCAACATATCTAATGATTGATAAGGGATATATTGCCATGAGAATTCCTGGAGCTAAGAAAGTAGCTCCTGATGTGTTAAGATTTTTGGTTGAAAAAGGACTTTCTATAGAGTCAATAAGCATGAAGGAACCAACTCTTGATGATGTCTTTCTCCACTATACAAGAAGAAGAATAGGTGGCTAGCAAATTACAATATACATGGACTTGGCTTCCATTATAAGACACACGGTAAGATCAGGAATTTTGGCATCATATCTTGTGAAGCCTATAATTAACATTACATACATATTTACTCTTAACATTATTGTAATAACCCAGATACTTGTTTTCGCATTTTCTCTTTCTCAAATAGTTAAGGTTGAGAACTATACTCAATATTTAGTTCCTGGTATTGTATTTCTATCTTTTTACACTACAGTATACATGTTAATACATGACGTTTTCTTCTTCGCTACAAGGGCTGAAATGTACTTATACACATATATCCTTCCTATCCCTAGATATATCTTAGCAATAGGATTTTCATTTGCTATTGGAATCATAATCTTACTACTTTACTTACCTTATGTGGTATTTACGCTATTTATTGAATTGTTATTAAGAGAATCTTTGGAAATTCTAGAAAGAATATTATCTCTCATATCGCTAATGAGCTTATTCTCGATTATCTTAGGAGGTTTATTAGCATCCATCTTTATCAGTGTCAAATCAAATTGGAAGCTTCTGCTAATCATATATCTTCTATCTGATATATTTCAAAGGTTTAGTACAGCCTATTACCCTCTCATGTATCTTCCTGAGATATATAAGTTAATTGCTTTAGTTAATCCTATAACTCACTTCATAAATCTAGGACAATCTATCGCAGGAGTTAATCCAGCATTACTAATAGATCCCGCGCTTAGCACAACCATTCTCATATCGTATTTGCTAACCTTATGTGTAATAATAGTGATTGGTGCACAGAAGTTCGCTGAAGGAGGTAGAATATTATGAATCAGATTAAAATGCTATATAGAATATTCTTAATGGTTAGAATGGGTTTTTCTACATGGTTTAGAGTGCAAGATATATTGGTACAAGTCTTTGTTTCAAGTGTACTCTATGTTGTAGTTTTCGGTTTCATCTTCTCAAGATTCACTACTATAGAATATTTGATATACATTACGTCAGGCATAGCATTTATTTATTCAGCAACGATCCCTATTTATCCTGTAGGAACGTTGATACATCTAGCGATGGGAAGAACTGGATATTATAGCTATGTATTACCTGTGCCTAGATGGAGTATTATAGCCGTTCGTATAATAATTAGTATAGTATTGGTTATCATTGCAACTATTATTACAATTGCTTCATATTGGTTAATAGCTTTTGATGTTAGAATAAGTTTATTAATAGTGTTTCCATTCTTGGCGTTATTAACGCTGATGTTCTCGCTTTTATATGCTACGTTAGCGTATATTATTAAGGATGTGCCGAAATATTTCACAATAGTACCATCGTTATCGATAATTCTTTCGCTTATAAGTACAGCGTATTATCCATTAACAACACTATCATACTTACCATCTATTCTAATAGAGATAGCTACGTTAAACCCTATAAGCCTCTCAGCAGATATATGCAGAAATTTATTGGGTGTCTTATCCCAAGAGTTCATATATAAGTTTCTAATCCTTATCATTGAATTTCTCTTAATTTTAATAACTGCCACTATAACATTATCAAAGAAGTTAAAGATTTAGTTGAGATAAATTCTTTAAAATATAGCACTTATAGATTCTCATATTATGATTTCTATTTTCCTTAGCTAGCATAAATTTTATCCTTGAGGCGATGAGAAGAACACTAGGGTTAAGATAGTGATCTCATTTGATTCTTGGGACTGCTAGGTTTGGTAAGAGAGTTAAGGTAAATAAGGTTTACTATTTTCTTTATTTTTATACTATAAATTGATAAAAAATTTAATTAACATGGATTATATTCAAAATATGTATGAAGATATATTATCTAAGTTTTATGAACTGATTCAAAATAAAGAGAAATTCGCGATGGCTACTGTTGTTTTCACCAAAGGTATGACTTCCTCTAAACCTGGCTATAAAGCACTGATAACTTATGATGGAAATATTTATGGGTGGATAGGGGGAGGTTGTATTGAAGAAAGCATAAAAGAATTAGCGATTGAATGCATAAAGAAAGGAATTACAAGAATGGTAAAAATTCAACCTATAGGTGAAGAGATACAAGAAGAAGGTGTTGAAATTGTAAGCAATGCATGCGTAAGTGGTGGAACAATATACGTATATTTAGAGCCTTACAATGTTAAAACAAGTTTGATAGTTATAGGCGACACACCAATAGCAAACTTTCTTATTAAATTAGCAAATCTTTTTGATTTTTATACAATACATATTGGGAAAGAGATCAATAAAGAAGCATATGAAAATATTAATTATGATGAGCTTGATAAACTTATGTTGTCAAATGATGCTTTTATTGTTATTGCAACAAGTATGAGTTCGAATATGACTGAACAAAAACTTATTGAATTTTTCTTAAATAAGCAAATCTCCTACCTTGGAGTTATAGCAAGTAAAAGAAGAGCCTCAGTTTTAAAAAATTATTTAATAAAAAGAGGTTATAGTAAAGAATTGATCTCAAAAATAAGGTCTCCTGCTGGTATCTCTTTAGGAAGTTCCTTGAATTATAAGGAAATTGCATTAAGCATAATTACAGAGATCATAGGAATAAAGAAAGGAGGCGATTTCATGCCAATTAGAGAAATTGAAGAAATAGGAATTGAAGAAAACTTCGTTGATCCTGTTTGTGGTATGCTCGTTGGTAAAGATGCATATAAGTTAATCTATGAAAATATAGAATATAGATTTTGTAGCGAAATTTGCTTAGAAAGATTCAAAGAAAATCCAGTTAAATTTTTAAAGAAATGAAATAAATTAAAAAATTAAATTTATTTGATAATCCCTTTCTCCTTTAATATCTTATGTATCTTCCAAGGATACAATGGCATGTCAATGTGCCTAACACCTAAATGGGCTAGTGCATCAACTACAGCGTTTACAAACGCAGCGGGTGAACCTACAGTTGCAGATTCTCCTACTCCTTTAGCACCTAACGGGTGATGAGGTGAAGGTGTAACAGTTTGGTCTGTGATCCATTTAGGAGTTTCTACGGCTGTAGGAATTGTATAATCAGCGAAGTTTCCAGTTAGGTTATTTCCGCTTTCATCGTAGATTATTTGTTCAAGGAAAGCTGTTCCAAATCCCATTGCTAATGCTCCATGTATTTGGCCTTCAACTATTAAAGGATTAATTCTAACACCACAGTCATCTACTGCAACAAATTTCCTTACCTTTGGAATACCTGTTTGCTTATCAATATCTACAACACAAATATAGCTACCAAACGGGAATGTCATGTTTGGAGGATTGTAATATGCGACAGCTTCAAGACCTGGCTCTAATCCGGGAGGAGGATTGGTATATGCTGCAAATGCAATTTCCTCTATAGTCTTAAATTTGCTTGGGACTCCTTTAACATAAAATCTTCCTCTCTCCCATTCCAAATCTTCTTCTCTCACTTCCAATAAGTGAGCTGCGATTTTTCTTGCCTTCTCCTTTATCTTTCTTGCAGCAACGGCAGCAGCAGCTCCAGCTGTTGGCGTACTTCTACTCGCATAGGTTCCTAATCCATAAGGACATGTATCTGTATCTCCTTCTTCAACGGTTATTTTCTCTATTGGAATTCCTAATTCATCTGCGATTACTTGAGCAAAAGTTGTTTCATGTCCTTGACCCTGAGCTCTTGTTCCAAATCTTGCAATAACAGCACCAGTTGGATGTATTCTTATTTCGCAACTCTCAAACATTTTTATCCCAAGTATATCAAAGATATGTGATGGACCTGCTCCTACTATCTCTACAAAGCTGCTTATTCCTATTCCCATTAGTTCTCCCTTCTTTCTTTTTTCTTCTTGCTCTTTTCTCAATTCTTCATAATTTATCAATTCCATTGCCTTTCTTAAAGCTGCTTCGTAATTTCCACTATCATATTCCCAGCCCAAAGCAGATTTATAAGGAAACTTATTGCTTGGAATAAAGTTCTTTAATCTAAGTTCAGCGGGATCCATTTTAAGCTCATGAGCCAGTATATCCATAAGTCTTTCGATTGTATATGCAGCTTCGGTAACTCTGAAAGAACATCTATATGCAATTCCTCCTGGTGGTTTGTTTGTATATGCTCCATCGATTTCTACAAAAGCTGCTTTAAAATCATAAGCACCTGTAACTATTGTGAATAATCCATATGGAAACTTTGAAGGATTGGCATCTCCTTGAAAAGCTCCATGGTCAGCTATTACTTTAACTCTTAATGCTAAGACCTTGCCATCTTTCTTTGCAGCTATTTCCCCTATTATGTAGAAGTCTCTTGCAAAAGCTGTCGTTTGCATATCTTCAGATCTACTAAAAACATACTTTACAGGTCTTCCAGTCAATATAGAAGCAACGATAGCAACGACATACGAAGGATACACATAAACTTTCCCTCCAAAACCTCCGCCTATATCAGGAGAAATAACTCTTATATTATTTTCAGGCATACCTGTTACTAATGATATGACAGTTCTTACCGCATGAGGTGCCTGAGTAGTCATATAAACTGTTAATTTTCCTGCAATTCTATCATAATGTGCTATCACTCCACATGGTTCCATATAAGATACATGTATTCTCGGATAATAGAATTCCTGTCTAACTACAACATCTGCCTCTTTGAAAAGTTTTTCAACTTCTTCTTTATTCCCTGCTTCCCAGTGCAATACATGATTTGTTCCTTTATCTTCTCTAATTATTGGAGCTCCCTTTTCCAAAGCTTTTCTTGGATCTACTATTGGGGGTAACGGTTCATATTCAACTTCAACAGCTTCAGCAGCATCTTTTGCTAAATAAGGATCTTCAGCAACAATTGCAGCAACCTCTTGAGATTGATAAACAACTTTATCTACAGGTAAAACCATTTGCTTATCGTTTGCTAATGTTGGCATCCATGCCAAATTAAGAGCTTGCAAATCTTTTCCAGTTATTACAGCTACAACTCCAGGCATGTTTTTTGCTTTTTCAACATTAATTGACTTTATTTTTGCATGTGCATATGGACTTCTTACAAAAGCTAGGTAAAGCATTCCTGGCAACTTAATATCATCTAAGTATCTTCCGTTTCCTGTAATAAACCTAGGATCTTCCTTTCTCTTTACAGCATGTCCTATTCCATGAATAACTTTTTGCATACTCATTTTTTCACCTCTTTCAATTGCATAAGTTCAGCTGCATATTGAATTGCCTCAATAATTTTAACGTAACCTGTACATCTGCATAGATTTCCTGAAATTGCATTTCTTATTTCCTCTTCTGTAGGCTTTGGATTCTTATTTAAAAACCAGTATGCGGTCATTATCATTCCAGGAGTACAATAGCCACATTGTAACCCATGCTTTTCCCAAAAAGCCTGTTGAATAGGATGTAATTGCCCGTTCTTTGCTAAGCCTTCAATTGTTAATAATTCTTTTCCATCGGCTTGAACAGCAAATATATTGCATGATTTAACTGCTCTTCCATCAAGTAATACAGTGCACGCACCACAGTTTGCAGTATCACATCCAACATGAGTTCCAGTTAAACCGAGAACATCTCTTATAAAATGAACAAGGAGCATTCTTGGTTCTACATCAGCTTCAACTTTCTTTCCATTAACAATCAGAGAAATATGGCGTTTTGACATTTCACCCACCTAATATTCTTTTTAATGATAAATTTAATGCTCTTATTGTTAACACTTTTGCCATATCCTTTTTATATTCTGCTGGTCCGCGAATATCACTAGAAGGTTTAGCTGTTTTATAAGATAATTCTCCTGCTTTTTCAAAAGTTTCCTCATTAGCTATACTTCCTATTAATTCGGATGCATCAACTTTAAGCACTTTTGGTCCTAAGGATGTAAGTGCAATTCCTATTTTTTTAATTCTTAAATTTTCATCAACCGAAATCGATGCACCTACAGCAGCAATAGCAAAATCCCCTACTCTTTTTTTAATTTTTTCATATGCTGAACCATGTTTCGGTTCAGGTTTAGGAATAAATATTTCTGTTAAAATCTCATCAGGTTCTAAAGCTGTTTGGAATGTATCAATATAAAAATCTTCAGCTTTTATTTTTCTTTCTCCTTTAGGCCCTCTGATTGTGTATATTGCATTTAAAACTACCATAGCAGAAGGCATGTCATTTGCAGGATCTCCATGGCAAAGATTTCCTCCGATAGTTCCCATGTTCCTCACCAAAGGATCTGCAATATTAATAGCCGCATCATAAATAATAGGATAAAATTTTTTAATTATTTCATTCTCAGCTAAGTCATTCATTCTTGTCATAGCACCTATTCTTATACCATCATCACCTTCAATCACATATTCCAAACCTGGAATCCTATTTAAGTCAATTAAATACTTAGGTCTGGCAAGTCTATGCTTCATAAGAATTATTAAGCTTTGTCCTCCAGCAATAACTTTAGCATCCTCCTTGTATTTTTCAAGCAAAGATATTGCTTCTTCTAAAGACCTTGGAGCAAAATATTCAAAAGAAGCAGGATACATAATTATTAAATTGCATACCAATATTTATGTTTTAATATAAAAAAGCTTAAATATTTAAATCATAAATAATATTTAAATTTTAGTATGATAAACAATTGAAAATTCATGAATCTGGACTTCTCAATATTATCTCTTGTTAAATAATTTAGTTAAATATAACATTAATGGAAATTTTATACTACTGGCGTACTTCATATTGAAATTAACTAAAAATGTTAATTACTGATTTAAAAGTAAACTGAATGATCATCTTGAAAACTAGGATGGTAAAACAAGGTACTTCATACTTAATCATCACAAAAAATCATGCTAAATTTTGAATTAATAAAAGTCTTTTTGAAAATATATATAAGCGAAAAAACGAAAAAAGTATTTAAAATTATTCTTTTTTACGGTTTTATATTTTGATTGTTATGGAAAAAGTTTTCAGGATCGTATTTTCTCTTAATCTCTTTTAATTTCAAATATGTATCCTTATCATAAGAATATTTGAAAGATTCTTGACTTACATCACCTTCATAATTTACATAACCTCCACCTATTGAATATTTCTTTAAAGCATTCCAAGTACTTCTTACCCATTCTATATTTTTTGGATCATCTTTTTCATCAGTCCACTTACCAACAACATTTATAGTAAACTCGGCATTTTTAAAGCTAAATGCATTATTGCCTTCCTTTATTTTTCCTCCCCAAGTTTCATAGTGTAATTCGCTCATAAAAGAAGGAGATTTTCTTCGAAGTTCAATAAGATCGAATAGTGCATTTTCATCCAATTTGCCAGTATAATGAGATTTCCAATAGTGTCTTAGACCAGGCGGGTTAAAAGGCTCTGGGAAAGCTTGTATAGCTAAATAGGGCATTGAATCTACAAGATCAACTCGTTCATTGGTCACTTCTCTGAGAGGTTTTATTAATTCCATCGCTTTCTCTTTTGGTTGAGTTGTAATGAGCAATGCAACACCTATTAGTGTACCTACCCAATTGCTAGGTATGAATGGTGCAGGAGGCGCATTCACAAGAACAAAGATGCTGCCTAAATCTTCAGGATGGTCAATCATTATATTATTAAATTCAGTTATTGCATCCTTTAAACTATTTTCTGGAAAGAAAATTGCACCTCCATAAACGATAGGTCCTAATTTATGAAGATTGTATTCAAAAGATGTTACGACTCCAAAATTACCTCCACCGCCTTTTAAAGCCCAGAATAAATCTTTATTTTCATCCTCATTTGCTTCTATTAACTCTCCATCTGCAGTTACTAATTGATAACTTTTAACATTGTCGCATGCTAGCCCATACATTCTACTTATATGTCCTCTTCCTCCTCCTAAAGTGAAACCTGCAATGCCTGTGGTGGGAACTGCACCGCCTGGAACAGCTAAGCCAAACATTTGAGTTTCTCTATCAAGTTCTCTCCATACAACACCGGCTTGAGCTCTAGCAATTTGTTTCTTCTTATCAACCCAAATTCCTTTCATAGATGATAAATCTATCACATAACCATCACAAAGTGATGTTCCAGCTACGTTATGACCTCCGCCTCTTATTGATACTTCTTCACCCTTAAGAAATTTAACAGATTGAATTACATCAGATATAGTCATACATTTTATAATGGCTTTAGGATGCTTATTGATCATACCGTTGAAAATTCTTCTTTCTTTTTCATATTCAGGGTTATTTGGCAGAATTATTTTACCCGTAATCTTGTCCTTTAATTCTTCAATGTTTACCATTTTATTTCACCAATATGATGTAATCATAATCGTTAACTCTTTCTCTCGTTATGTTATACTTAGCTCTCAATTTTTCCAAATCATTCTCGATATCCTTCCTACTTTTCTCTGTAATCAATTCAAGTTCATTTAAAGATATCATTTCATTTTCATGTTCTTTTAAGTATTCTTCAACATTTGGAAGAGAGTATTTTTGAATACCAGCGACGTTTTCCTCTATAATGACTTCTAATTTATTGGAATCGAATATATCATCTATTACAAATTTATTGTTTAAAGTTTCAAAAATATAATTATAAAATGTTGCACCTTCAACTTGCATACTGCTAACTTCTTTTAAAAACCTTCTTTGAAAACTTGAAGAACTAGATAAATTTACTAATTCATTGTAATTAAAGTTAGAATTTTTCGCCAGTCTATCAAATAATTCTGGGCTTTCTTTCTCTGACTTTACTATAAATGAATCTAACATTAATCTTAGAAATTTTCTAGAATTTTTTTCATCGATTAATTTTGATGCAAGATACAATTTTGATGCATTTAAACTAGTTTTTAATCCTGTTTTTTCTATAAATGCTTCATCAAAAGGTATTTTAGATTTTTTAATAATGCTCTTATGGAATGATCTTACAGAATCTAAAGTAAAACCAGTTTCTTTAAGCCATGTATCAATATTATCAACAGCAACACCACATCTATATTCAACTTTAATCATTCCATTATATTTATATTCCACTTTTCTAATGTAGGGTTCGGCACATAGCGTCCATGGGCAATAAGGGTCAACGTAGTGTATTATTTTTCCAGTAGGAACCCTTATTTTTGCCATGAGCAAACTAATTTTTTGAAATATTTAAGTAGGACGTTTACTATTTATGTAATACAAAGTAATATATTATAATGCAGAAATATCATAAAAAGAAAACTGTAATTAGAAGTATTAGATTGAATGAAGATGATGACTTATTATTGCAACGCGAAGCTCAGATGAGGGGATTAAGTTATAATTCTTTGGTCAATTTAATTTTAAAAAAATTTATTGAATGGGATAGATTTGCAGAAAGGCTAGGAATGGTATCTATAACCCGAGATGGATTTCAAATTATACATGAATCAATTAGAGATGAATTATTCAATAAGATTGCTGAAGATATGGGAAGCAGAAATCCTAAAGACATGACTAGATTTTGGTTTAAAGAATTTAATCTAAACAATTTTCTTAATTTTTTATCTTTATATTGCAAATATGGAAGGCTAGCTGAATGTGAAATAAAAAAAGAAGAAAACGAGTATTATTTAACTTTTCAACATGCATATGGAGAAAAATATTCTAAATTCCTAAGCATATGGTTAAAATCTGCGTTTAAAAATGCACTAAATATTGTGCCAAAGATAGAAGTTAGCAAGAATTCGGTTAGCATAAATTTTAAAATTAATTTATGAAAAATTAAACTTAATTAAATAATATTCATAAATATGTTTAGCAGATAGATTGACATAAGAAAGAATTAAAGGAGCTACTAAATCAAGAGGAATAAGAATGTCTAATTGAAGGAGCTGAAATGGTAATGAGTTTGTAAGACTTAAAGGGAAAGAACGTTATAAATTCGACGAAGGAAATTGATCAGAAACAGCTAGATTGTTCAAATCTTCGGATTCGATTACAGCAATAAATTGAAACTAAGCCTATATATATATATCCTTAAGTAATGAAGAGGACTAAATCAAACATTGCCCTACAAACTATCAAGAGTTCAAGCTTTAATAATACTAAGACAAACCCATTTTGTTCTATGCATGTTAAATTTAAATTTATAGATATTTATAGAAGCAAATTTCATTTATTAGGAATATGAAGAAGTGGAGAAAACTAGAATCCTTAAAGGTTTATGAATCTGATTATTTGAAGGTTTATAAAGACCTAATTGAACTTCCTAACTTATCCAAAATTCAATATGACTGGTTTTATGCTCAAGATTTTTGCATAGCTGTTCCTCTTTTAGGAAATAAGTTCATAATGATAGAGAACTATAGATATCCAGCAGATACGTTCTCTCTAGAATTTCCTGCAGGTCATCTAAAAGAAGGAGAAAATCCAGAAGAAGCAATTAAAAGAGAACTATTGGAAGAAACAGGATATTTGGCAAATAAATGTGTGTATCTGGGTTGGTATTATGTTTCATCTAGAAGTCTTCAAAAAGGATATGTATTTCTATGTGAAGATTTAAAGAAGCTTAAGACTAACAGGGATCCTTCTGAAATACAAAGGATCAAAATAGTTAGTGAAAAATATATAATTGAATCAATAAAAGAAAATAAAATAACACATGCTGCTACATTAGTGGCTTATTCTTTTTATGAAACTTTTAAAAAAATTAATATTTTATAATATTAAATATTATTCTCTATTTAAGTTCGAATAAAGGTGAAGAAATTTTATATCTTTTTTGTTCTTTTTGTAATTCTTTATCAAAAGTTAGAAGCTTAGTTTTACGTCTTTCAGCAATACAAAGTATTAATTTATCATTGAATTTTTTAAATGAGACTTTTTCTTTTTCTATCATATTTAAAGCATTTATTATATCTTCCTTCTCAATTGGTAAATATTCAAAGGTTTCCAGCAGATCAAGAACCTTTTCATTTATTATTTTATTGTCTAATCCTAATTTAGCTAAAGTAAATATGAACTCTTCTAGAACAACAGATGGTATAATGCAAATATCTAGATTATCTATAATTGCACTTGCAATTCTATGATGTTCTGAATCCTCTATTGTATCGTAGATCAGAGCATTTGTATCTATTACACATTCTTTTATACCATTTCTTGCCATATTTCCTCTAAGATTCGGTTTAGTTCTTCTTCTTTAAGCATTCTCCCCAACTTTATCGTCATTCTCTTTTTACGCTTAGAAGAAATTTTAGCTTGACGAAGCTTTTCATTTATTATAAGCGAAAGTTTCCTAGTACTTCCATATTTTTTAATAGCTTCTTCAACAAGTTCTTTATACAAATCATCATCCAATATTATAGTCGTTTTGACCATATTCCAGTTTTTATTTTGCAATATAAAAATTTTACGGTTAGATGACAAAAATGGTTTTTGGGTCAGAAAGAATAAACCAAAAATCCTCATAAAACAGACTGTAGTTTTTTTAGTTGTAATAACTACTGAAATCGCAAAAGGAAATGACGTAGTTAATTCAATAAAAAACAAAGGAATTCATAAATCGTGCTAAGAATACCCGTTGTATATAGGAAAAGGACATTTGGATATTAATATTCATGATAAAAACGCTAAATAAGTATTGTTATGATGAACAATTATTATTAATACGTTACTGAAGGTATGTTAGCCTTGATTCTTAATTCGTTAAACTCATCAACAGATATTCCAGCTATTTTAGATGCCACATAAATATCTCCATCTTCTATATAATATTCCAATGCCAATCTTATCCTTAATGGCTGGGAATTTATGAAATCCCAATCAGCCTCTTTTCTTCTCAACTCTCTTGCCCACTTCTCCTTTTCCTCGTAGTACTTATCACTCTCCATATTTCCTCATCACTATATCTATGTTTAGTCTCTCTCATATAATTTTCTAGCTCTTCCTTTAGATCATTAATTAGGCAACCTGAATACATCTCTACCAGCACGTCAATAGCTTTAACTCTTTTAACGAAGGAAGGAAACCTTATAGCGCCCATATTCTCGGTTAATACGTCGTAACCAAATTTTTCCGCATAGGCTATGCATAACGCTTCTGGAAGATCTACTCTCTTAATTTTTAGAGATTGATTTATGATTTCCATCGCTCTATTTTCTATTTGGCTTGTTACATCTACGTATATAAAAAATTGTCTTTCCATTTCAGAAACTATGTAAATTAAAGTATCCTCAGATTTTATCTCATCTAATATTTTTGATAGCATTATTATTTTATCATAAACCTTAGATAATAGGTATCTTTTAGAATACTTAGCCCAATCTATTAGGAATGAAGTATCGATAACTCCTATTTTCATCAATACGTTACTGAAGGTATGTTAGCCTTAATTCTTAATTCGTTAAACTCATCTATACTCATACCTGCAATTTTCGCAGCACTTCTCATGTCACCAGTTTCTATATAAAATATTAACGCAGCCTTAATTTTTGGGGATTGAGAATTTATGAAGTCCCAATCAGCCTCTTTTCTTCTCAACTCTCTTGCCCACTTCTCCTTTTCCTCGTAGTACTTATCACTCATATCTAACAATTACTACCAATAACTGCATCATATACTTTTATTATTGACAATAAAATGCCTGAAATTGCTACTTTCCCGCCCTAGAGTGAGAAGCTTTCATTTTTTCAAAAATTTGATATGCCCAGAAGTTACGGAATAGATTAAAAATTTTTATCTCAGAACTTTTCCCTACCAACTACTTCTTGTGCTCCCATTAATCTCAGAATTCCTCATAAACGTCTATAAATCTCTTGTACCACTCCTCATAAATTTTTGGCGTAACAATGTGAAGCTCTAACGGGTCGCTAAAGCCCAATCTTTTGTGAATTTTTACAGCAATTTCAGCTCTTTTCCATATATCGCCTGCAAGTTCGGTAATTATTAGAACATCAATATCGCTGTCTATTCTGTGATTGCCTCTAGCTATTGATCCAAAAAGAATTACTCTGCAATTCTCATCAATCTCCTTTACGCATATCTCTTTTATTTCCTTAACATAATCTCTTGCATACGCTAAAATTTCTTTTCTTTTACTCCACCAGCCTGAGCTCATTTAAGATCACTTTAACTACATTATATGCTCTCTCAACTACTAACTTATCTACAGAATAAGGAAAGTATCTAGAGGTTATATATGATTCTCTAATCACCACTAGCGTGCTTGCTTCATCATTTCTGATTTTTCTTAAATTTACATTATTGCTTAACTCTATAACTTCATCTAAAAGCCTTATAATATCATGAGTCTTTTCGAAACCACCCTTAAATTGAAATAAAGTATACTTAAGAGCTAACCGCAATGACTGTTCTAGATGAAACATCGCTAGATTATACTTTCCATTTTTGATATTGATCTCTGCTTCAGCTAAAAAATCTAGAGCATTCTTTTTTAAATGCTCTGCCACAATAATATGTCCAATTGGAAGATAAAAGAATAGAGTTTCATTAATTATGTCATAGTGAAACATTCTTTTGATAATAAATTATTATTATTTTGTAGATAATTTAGGTGAGTATTTAGTAAAAATCAAAGAAGTAATAAAACAAATCGATGAAAATGCGAGAGTGTTTCTTTTTTGGCTCAGTGGCTAAGGGAAATTGGACTTATTCAAATGATATTGGATATTTTAATAGTTAGGGAAAAGAAAGCTAGCTTTGTTCTTCCTGAATTGTTTAAAAAAGCTTCTAGGACCATTTGAATTCGATGTCATAGATGATAAATGGCTTGAATGATATGCTTGGTATAATGAAGGAAGTTTAATTGAGCTATAACTGCTCCAAAATCAAACATCAACATTCAAAATAAAATAGAGATATGGGATATAATTAAAAAGTTATAAAAAAATTAAATTTTTATTTTACAATCAAGTAGCCTTGCATGTATCCAAATAAGCCCATTCCTGGACCACATGGGGTTATACAATCATATACATATTGTCCGGGCTGGGTAAAAGTATAAGTAAATGTTACTATGGTGGATGGTGGAATGGGAATATTTATATTTAGTTGGTTGATGGTAAATGTATGGCTTGCTGGGAAATTAACCAGCTGCATGCCTGGGGTATAAGTAGTTGCAACTTGACCGCTTTCTTCTGTATCATTAATTACAGTGAAAGGCACTGTAACTTTTGTGGTTATATTAAACACCATCGTGTCAAGATTTATTATGATAAATTTAATTGGAACATTTGAAGGAACAATGATTGTATTATTATTGAAACCTGGAGGCGTGCTATTTGTTGCATGTGTTGGAAGAGTTCCATTGAAATTACTAGCTAAAACGAATGCATCATATCCTGGTCCACCGTAATCGGGAATAATATAAAGTGTTACAGTTATTGTTTCGTTTTTGCTTATAGCTTGTGCTTTGGGAGGATTAACCTTTAAATACGCAATAGTAGCGCCTAACGCTATTATAACAATTATTAATGCTATAATTACATAATTTTTATATTTTTTTCTCATCAATACACAGAAGAGCTATGTTACATATAAATTTTATGTAAGAATTTGAATATACATATATTATAAAATATTACAGTATTTATTTATGTATATATCTAAATATATTTATATTAATTTTTATTAATCTCAATAATATGTTCGCCTTTGATTCATCCATAATAATTTAAATAAAAACTACAAGAAAAAGTTTATCTTTATGCCAAAAAGATTTTTTTTCTCTAAAAAGATTAGGTTTGTCGTTATATATTAGCGTCTTCTTAAAATAAAAATAAAGGTTAACTGTTATTAAATTTAAAGGTATAAGCTTACAAGATAAGGGTTTCGATGGAGTACGAAAAGTAAGATATAGCAAGAATACTTTAAATTTGGCAAGGAATCAAACTTATCAGTATACACTAAAATTTACCTCAAGGCTTTCTAGATGTTCTAATTTCTTCAAAATTTCTTTAAAGATAATAAGGTCTTGAATGAATAAAGTTTATGGAAAAATTTGAACCTGTTATCTTTAAACCAATTGGTTTTATATCACATGAATATTCTGATGAAGAAGTTAGGAGTAGCGTCAATGGAGTTGATGCGATAGCCAAAATTTTACCCGAATATCAAGACGGATTGAAAGGAATAGAAGGATTTTCCCATATAATTCTTGTTGGTTATCTTCACAAAGTTACAAATTATAGTTTATTAGTCAAGCCTAGAAAATTGTTAAGGTTTGGGATTAAAGAAGAAGAAATTCCTGAAATAGGAGTTTTCAGTACAGATGCTCCTATGAGACCAAATCCAATCGGTATAAGCGTAGTAAGATTAGTAAAACGAAATGAAAACGAATTGCATATAGAAAATTGCGACTTCTTTAATGGAACTCCATTACTAGATATAAAACCTTTAACACAAGATAAAATTCCTGAAAAAGTTAATTTTCCGAATTGGTATATTAATTTATTAAAAATAATAAAAGAAAGAAGCGGAATAGCATTAAAAACTATTTAATCAAATTACTTAGATTCTAAAAACCATGGTAAGAGTTCAATTTCTACAATTTCATTCTCTTTGCATATTTCTTTATTTTTACCAATAACTATGAAACAATTTGCTTCTGCGAAACTTTTCAATGCATGGGATTCTTGAATTCCTGTAGGTTTAACGTTATATTCGCCATTTTCCCAAAATGCAAAAGCTCTTATAAACTCAAGCCTTCCAGGTTTTCTTTTAATTTCCCCAATCAATCTCGCTTTTCTTCTAGGTAAGAAAATATTTTTCCTTCCGCTCATTTTTAAAAGTGCAGGTCTAACAAATTCATAATAACATACCATTGCAGAAGCAGGATTTCCAGGCAATGCAAACAAAAGAGTTCTATTCAATTTACCAAAAAATATTGGCTTACCTGGCTTTATTGCTACTTTCCAAAAAACTTTTCTCGCCCCTATTTCGTTGAAAACTTCTCTTACAAAATCTTCTTCTCCTTCAGAAGTTCCTCCGCTAACTAAAATGACGTCGAAATTTTTAACAGCACCTTTAACTAAGCTTTCGAATAAGTTTTTATCATCGCCTACAAGACCTAGATTTTTACATTCAAAACCATCTAGCTTAAGCGAAGCTTGCAAAGAAAAGCCATTAGCATCCCAAATTTTTCCTTTTTCTAATTCATTTCCTGGATTAATCAATTCTTTTCCTGTAACGATTATCGCAACGTTTGGCTTTCTATAAACAAAAACATTATTATATCCTAATTTTGCTAACAAACCAATTACTGAAGGTGTAATAAGAGTTTTTTCTTCTAAAGCTATTTCACCTTCTTTGATTTCTTCTCCTCTAAATCTAACGTTTTCCCATTTCTTTACTTTGGTATATATCTCGACGTATCCATTATTCTCTTTTGTGAACTCGATCATACAAACGGCATCTGCTCCTTTAGGAAGCATTGCGCCAGTCATGATTTTTGCTGCTTCACCATTTTTTATTTCGAAATCTGCATAATCTCCTGCAGCTATTTTGCCAACTATTCTCAATTTTTTAGGATTATCTTTACTTGCTTCTGCAACATCTTCACTTTTAACGGCATAGCCATCTACAGCAGAATTATCAAATGGAGGAAGATCTGTCTTCGCAATTACTTTTCTTGATGTTACGTATCCCAAAGAATTAGAAATATTTAATTCAATTTCTTCAAGCTCGTTAATTTCATTTAGCATTAAATTTACCGCTTCTTCATAGTCTAACATTTCATTTTAAAAATCTCTTGTATTCAAAATATCTTTATTTCCTTATAATATACTTCGAAGATTAAGGTTTTGAAAAATAATGCTCGGTGCTGTTATACTTGCAGGAGGTAAAAGCAAAAGGTTCGGATCAAACAAAGCTTTCGCAATATTAAAAGGTAAGGAAATAATTGAATGGTGTATTGAAGGATTGCAAGATCTTGCTCAAGAAATAGTCATTTCTGTGAAGAAAAGCGATATAAGATATAACAAGTTTGCATCTGAAAAAATAAAGATAGTAGAAGATTTATTTGAGCTTGAAGGACCTTTGGTTGGTTTATATTCAGCTATGCTCTTCATGAAATCAAAGTATGTTTATATACATCCTGTAGATTCTCCGTATGTATTAAGAGATTATATCACTTATATGCTCAAATCCATAAAAGGTTATAATGCTTGCGCAATAAAGTTCGAAGATGATTCTTTCGATCCCACACATTCAATTGTTGATAGAAATATTGCCTTAATTCATTCTAAAAAATTGATTGAAGAAGGTGATACAAGCTTGAAATCTTTGTTTATGTCCATGCCAAGTGTTAAGTTCATTGAAATTAATGAATTAAAAATAAAATCAATAGATAAAGTATTTGTAAACATAAACACAAAAGAAGATCTAGAACTTCAAGAAATCAAATGAAGAAAATTTCTGCAATAATACTTGCTGCAGGTATCTCATCAAGAATGGGATACTTAAAGCAACTTGCAAATATTAAAGGAAAGAGCATGCTTGAAATAGTATTGGATAAAATAAAAAAATTCCCATTCCATGAAATAATAATCGTCTTAGGCTATGAGCATGAAGAAGTATTGAAAAACTTGAAATTGGCTGTTGAAAAAATTGTGATCAATGAGGAATATGAAAAAGGCATGTCTTCTTCTTTGAAAAAAGGTGTGCAAAGCATTTCTGAAGATTCAGAAGCATTTGCAATATTCTTAGCGGATATGCCATTAATAAAAGAAGAAAGCATAAAGAATGTTATTGAAGAATTCAATAATAAATCTTGTTTAATAGCTGCTCCTGTCTACAATAAAGAAATAGGGCATCCTGTAATCTTCCATAGAAGCTTAATTTCTGAGATAATTAATCTTGAAGGAGATATCGGTGCCAAAAAAATAATAGAAAAGTACAAGGATAAAGCATGCTTTGTAGAAGTAGATGATGAAGGTGTTTTGATAGATATTGATACTCCTAAAGATTTGGAAGAAGTTTTGAGAAAATTAAATTAACCTGCAGAAATAACAGGGAAGAAAGCGATCACATCATTTTCTTTTAGAATTATTTTATCTAAATCAGCTTTATTGACTGTTATAGCGTTATGAGCAACAAATACATCTTTTTTCAGTTCATCACTTTCGAACAGAATTCCTTTAACTTCCTTATTCCTAGAAAGTCTTTGGATAAACTCTCTAAGCGTGATATTATTTTCTATTTCAAACTCTTCCTCAGATTTGTTTAGTCTTTCTCTAATCGATGCAAAATAGCGAACCTTTACTTTCACGATATCATTTTCTCGAAAAACCTATTTATTTTTAATCTAATTTTCTTGCTCAAAGCTTTATTTGAAAAATTATTAGAAAAATTTAAATTAATATTTGAATGATTTTAAAACTCTATATATTAGTATTTAATTCTCCATTTGTTTTATCACTGTAAAAGATTCATTTATCTGCCAATTAATGAAAAAAAGAAATGGCATTAGAACTAATAAGCTTTGCCAAATCCCTTGAGAAAGCAGTAAAAAGAGCAATAATTAGAATACGTTCTCTAAAATTAAAATAATTTACAACAAAAAGATTTAATTATTTTATCATAGGCCGTAAGTTACTTACGGGGAGTAAGTTATAAATATTTAAATATGAAAAAAGGATATTATATAAGCGACTTACGGGGAGTAAGTTATGCTTTTTGATCCTGATGTAAAGATAAATAAGAAAGACCTCTTTGATAGGGAAAGAGAACTTGAAGAGATTATTAATGCTATTAAAAGTAAAGAGAGATTAATCATTATTTACGGTGTTAGACGCGTTGGCAAGACTAGTTTAATCAACGTAGCGCTAAGAGAGTTTGGGGAACCATTCGTAATAATTGATGTTAGAGCATTGTACATTGAAAGCGGTTTTAGAGTTCCAACTGAGGACATTCTTATTGATGAATTTCTCAGGAAGCTTAAGGAATATAAGGGCTTATTTGAGAAGTTAGAGGATAAATTAGCTGAGTTAATTTCAAGGGTGGAATTCATCACTGCTGGTCCTCTGGAAATAAAAGTAAAGAAGAGTAAAAGACCCCAATTAACAGTTATGTTAAATGAGATCAACAATTGGTGCGATAAACATGGAAGAATATTTATAGTTGCTTTTGATGAAGCACAATACCTTAGATTCTCTAACAAGAGATTTGAGCTCCTGTTATCTTGGTCGATTGATAATCTAAAGAATGTATTTTTTGTAATTACAGGTAGCGAAGTTGGTTTGCTCCGCGATTTTCTTAAATTAGATTCTGAAGACTCGCCATTAAGAGGTAGAGTAAGAAGAGAAGTATTTTTAGATAGATTTACAAATGAACAAAGCATGGAATTCCTCAAGAAAGGGTTTGCTGAGGCAGGAATAAATATATCTACATTAGAACTTGAAGAAACAACATCTAAATTGGATGGAATTCCTGGATGGCTGACACTTTATGGTTACTATAGAACTGTAAGAAAGCTTAACCATGAAGATTCTCTTAATAAAATTATCGAAGAAGGTTCCGCGATCATACTTTCAGAGCTTAAAAAAATAATTGAGAATTCTTGGGCTAGATATGTAGCAATTCTAAAGGCTATCGCATTGGGACTAAGAAGATGGAAAGATATAAAAGCATACGTAGAGTTACGAACAGGTTCGATACCAGATAATAGATTCAGCGAGCTTTTAGAGAAGATGGTTAAGTATGGTTATGTTAAGAAAATTAATGGCGAGTACATCATAGAAGATCCTATACTAAAGTATACGATCATAAATAAGTTATAAACATTTATAACTTATTGGAATTAACTTCAGAAAGCTTATACTTCTTAACATTTTTACCTTTTAATTCTTCTGAGCAAAGTTCTATTTGACAATTTTTATTATTTTGAGCTAAAAACTTTTAAATCCTCTTCATTTCACCATTCTCGATTAAATAATGATAACTTGCAAATTTAGCATCGTTTATATCTTGTGTAGCGAAAACAATTTTTATTTTAAATTCTCTAGCAAGCTTCAAGAAATTTCCGATGAATTCTTCTTTTTGGCTAATATGTGAAAAAGCTTCATCTACAAGAATTACTTTAGGATATGATAATAAAGCTGTTGCAAGAGCTACTCTAATTCTTTGTCCTAAGCTCAATTTTCCAACCTTTCCAGAAAAATTTATTCCCAATAAAGATTTAATTTCTTCTAGCTTTTCTTTTTCTAAATTTTTTGACGCCCATAAAATATGCTCATCTACACTTAAATTCGGTATGTATGAATTGTTATCAATTAGAACAGTTTTCCTCTTTTCTATAGGTAAACTTTCTATATTTTTGCCATCTAATTTTATGTATCCGCTGTCGATTTCATAGATGCCTGCAATGCATTTTAAAAGAGTTGTTTTGCCTGCACCATTTCTTCCTGTAACACATATGGAATCGTCTCCCTCAAGTTTTGCATTAAGTATAAAATTACCCAGTCTTTTTGTAAATTTTGCTTCTAACATTCTAAATTAAGAAAAGCCTCCCTTCAGGAGAAACTTTGAAGATGATCTTTCTTGTTGTCTTACCTTTTTCTAAGCAAGGAGGATTAGCTAATTTAACCATTCTTATTATTTCAATTATGTTGGTTTTAAGATGGATTCCTTTTTTGTCTGCAGCCTTAAACAAAATTGAAGGTATATCTGCTAAGCTCGTGCCTTCATCTATCGCTATCAACTCTTCAGATTGAATTTGGGAAATGATTTCTAAAGTTTTTCTTGCAATTTCTATTTTCCTTTTTGCTCTTAATTCTAACATAGAAACATAAGATCTACTAAGATTCAATCTCTTAGCAATTTCTTCTTGAGTCAATCCTTGAAATCTTAATTTAATAACTTCTACCTGTAATTCACTTAAGAGACCAAACTTTTTCATAACAAAAAATAGTGGCATTATATTTAAATATCAATAAAATTTGTTGCAAAATATGAAGAAGAAATTTATAATTATCATTTTAGCTATCTTGATCATCACTATCGTCGCAATTTCACTTTACTATTTCAACATACAGCAATCGCAACCTTTAATAGTATATTGTGCAGATGCGTATACAATAGAAATAAACGAATTGCTTTCATTGTTTCATAATCAAACAGGAATTCCTGTTGCCCCTGTACATGGAGGTGGTTCTTTAGCTTTAGCTAGAGAAATAGCAGCAGGTGCTTATGTAAGTGCTTTTGTTTCCGTAGCATTAGAAGCTTATACGCAAAGCTACTTGCAATCTCGCTACAGTGGTTGGGCTATAGCCTTTGTAACTGATGAAATGTCTATCGCATATTCAAACGCAACTTTATCGAATCCTATTGCTAAGCAAATAATTAATCTTTTTGAAAAAGCAAGGAATACTAATTCTTCACATTATTACTTTTTAGCATTCAATAATTTAACAAGCGGAATAGTTAAAGTTGGAATTGCTAATCCAAATAATGATCCAGCAGGATTTAGAGGATGGTTGGTATTGAAAATAGCAGGTTATGTATATGCTAACTCAACTGATTACTTTGTCAATAGAATAATTACGAATAAAGGAAATATAACAGGAAGTCATGCAGCTGAACTTGTTTTCCCTTTAGTTTATGGACAAATTCAGTTTTTATTTATTTATAGGTCTGCAGCAATAGCAAAGAAGTTATATTATATTCCATTACCTCCTCAAATAAATTTAGGAAGTCAAAAATATTTCCAATTTTATTCAAAATTTAGCGTAAACCTTGCTAAAGGACCAATATATGGTTCTCCAATTTACCTTTCAATTTCAATTCCTAAGGATGCAACGAACATACATATAGCATTTAAATTTGTTGAATTCGTCATAGATCACAATGTTTTGTTAGCAAAATATGGATTAAATCCTCTAATTCCTTCACTTTTGTTCAACAGCACTAATGTGCCTAATGAGATAATTAATCTAATAAAATCGAATAAAATAATCATGGCTGGAAGCTTACCATGAAGCACTTCGAACCTGTTAGTATTATTTCTTTAATATCTCTTGCCTTGCTTTCTTCTCCAATCATAATATTGATTATTTATGGTCTATTCATTTATCAATCACCATTAGGATTTAGCAAGGAGGTTTTGAATTCAATAATACTTACCTTGACTTCTTCAGCAACAGCTACTTTCGTTGCATTCTTTCTATTCACACCATTAGCTTATGAGTTATCTAGGAAAAAATTGTTAATCCACGATATATTAACAGATATACCTGCATCAATACCCCATCCGATAATTGGAGTGGCATTGTTAATTCTCAATAGCCCTACGACGCCAACAGGTCAATTTCTTCACTCCATAGGCATAAACTTTTTCAATACATATCTAGGATTAACAATTGCCCTTGTTTTAGTTTCAGCTCCAATATACATTAGAACTTTACAGTCTTTTTTTGAATCTATGCCCAGAGATCATGAATATTTTGCTTTATCTTTAGGCTCTTCAAGAATCAGAATACTATACCGAGTTATATTGCCAAATTCCTATAAAGGAATAATTCTAGCTTCTTTGATCTCGATGAGCAGAGCCATGAGCGAATTTGGTTCAATTGTTATCGTTGCTTACTATGTCCTTCATTATCCTTTTTATGGCGTTAGCTCAACATCTGTTTTAATATATTCTTATTATTCTTATTACGGTGCTGAAGCAGCGGTAACCACAGCTGCTGTAATGGTTATTGTATCACTCCCTTTTATAATATTGGCAAGAGTTATTCGTTTGTACGTGAAAAACTAAAAACAAAGATAAGATACTAAAACAACTATTTATGGCTCTCTTCCAAAAGATTTTAATTTTAAAGATAATTTAGATAAAGGAATAAAGGTTTTGAGTTGATGAAAAGAATAGTATGAAAGCAAAGCATAAATATATATTAACTTTATCTACATTAGCTTTATTCGTGATTTCTGTTTTTATTGGATATTTTATTTCTACAAGAAGCATTAGTAAAGCAATGTATGCAGAAGGAGGAGATTGTCCATATAAGGAATGTTCTAACGATAATGATTGTTGGGATATAATATGTAATAATATGCATGGAGTTTGTAAAGAGGGTAAGTGTGAATGGTATCACTGTTCTGATAATCCTCAATGTATAGATAACTATTGTTGTGAGTCTAATATTCCGAGTTCAACAAACAAACAATGTTTCAAAAAAGGAATATATACTAATGACAAGTATCTTTGTGAATCAAAATAATTTTTGGATTTTTAATGTAAAAATATATTAAAATCTCACTTTAAATCTCTCATCCATAAAATTATGGCTTTATCCCTTATTCTTTGAGCTAGATATTTAAAATAGTATGGGCTATCTTTCAATAATCCATCTTTGAATGAATATAAATCAAAATAGTTACCATAACCTAGAACAATATCTTTATTTTTATCTTTAGCTTCTCAGCTATATGATCTGGTAGGCATATTGCCCATTCACCAATTGGAGTGCTTGATAATTCAGGAGTCCAATTTCTAATAATACCTGGATCATAAGTTTGTTTTAATGCTCCTTCTGGTATCCCAAATGCTCTAAAAGCTAAAGGATATCCATGTCTGTACTTGTCTATTTCCACATAATCCTCACTAGCCACATTATAACCAATGATAAACTTTATTAATCTCCATGAGCTCCACTCTTTTGTTAAATAAGAATCTATCAAGGCGTGATTTTCCATCCACATATAGCTTTCAGGTACTCTTGAATGGTATTCGGATTCATTCCATCCTCCAACAAATTCAGAAACGGTATTTCTCAAACCATTATGGTATCTGCTACAATAATTCTGTCATTGTTATGATCATATGCTACTGCGTATGGAGAATAAACTCGCCTTCTCTATTACCTTCTTTACCTAATTTAAATAGAAACTTGCCATCCTTATCGAAAACCTGTATTCTGTTGTTGCCTTCATCGGCTACTATTATTCTGTTATTATTGTGCTCATATGCTATACCACGGGGATATTTAAACTCTCCATCACCAGAACCTTTTGTACCAAAGGCAAATAGAAAAGTGCCGTTGGCATCAAATACTTGTATTCTATTATTAAATGTATCTGATACAATTATCCTATTATTGTTATGATCATATGCTATACCAAATGGGAAGTTAAACTCACCAGCACCAGAACCTTCTTTACCAAATCTAAATAAAAAAGTACTGTTTTTGTGGTACACTAGTATACTATGATTAGCTGTATCAACTACTATTATTCTATCGTGATTATGGTCATATGTAACAGCAAACAGAATAAGCTTACAATTACCATTTTAAATTCCTATAAAATCGACCATAACAACCGAATTAAATAAAGTTGTTTTCGGCATCGCTCCCAAATAAATTTCTAATCATGGCAATGAATTTCCTTTAATACGTAGCCTCGACCTAAATGGGGTTAAACAGGAATCACATGACCATATATAGCGTTGATGCCAAGCTCATTTGCCCTATCCAATGCATCTTCATCAATATGAACAGCTACCATAACCTTCCTTTTTAAAGGTTTACCAAATTCACTTTTAACACGCTCAACCTTATCATTGAACCACTCTACATCATCCTTAGATGCATGTGTCTTAACTTCTATTACATCAATAGCATCATCGCTTA